>Ga0181417_1000168_pt1 | contig 21189 bp, 41 predicted proteins | sample 40SPOviralmetaG_FD_130142 | JGI IMG/M metagenome (GOLD analysis project Ga0181417, IMG submission 130142) | Marine viral communities from the oligotrophic San Pedro Time Series (SPOT) site, San Pedro Channel, CA, USA - 40 SPOT_SRF_2013-02-13 | ecosystem: Environmental > Aquatic > Marine > Strait...
GATTGTAGAATCTATGGAGAGTACAGAAATTGTTAATCATACAGAAGATTACCACTTGTACAAATATTCACACGATGATTGTTGTGATGATGATGGTGCAATCGTAGTATTAAAAGAAAATGACACAGACGAAGAAATAGCAGTTGTACTACTAGATAAAGACGAACAATTATTATTTGATATGTTAATAGATTAGGAGATTACAGGATGAAAGATATATTATACAAACCAGCACCAATTACGTGTCACCATTGCGACAGAGGATTATTTTGGGGTGTGCATATAGAAGGGATTAACGCATGTAGTGAGGAATGCAGAAGAGCATTAGGTATTACAGATGCAGACCTAGAAGAATGCGACCATGACGATAGCGAAATATATTACACAGATTATATTGCAATGTACGATGAGTTAGAAGATTGGGGCAGACCACCGATTACAGAAGAGCATTACAATTACCTATATAAAATCAGATATATAAACAAAGACTATGCATTTAAATATGATGAGAATAATATTCCAGATGATAGAGCATTCACGTATAGCGTAAACGGAATAACAGAAAATACGTGGGAAGTACCCGAGACAAAAGAAAATAATCCATATTAAATGGAACTTATTTGATTAACGAGCGTATTAATATTAAAACAAGGACATAAAAAATGAGATTTAAACATTTAAACAATCAACAATTAGTAGACACCATAAACAATCGTTTTGCAAATGAACTTAATGATGATGATTATGTAGCAGAGTTATGCAGAAGAAGAGATGAACAGGGATTTAAAATTGTAACTGATTGGGATACTTACAAGATAATATAAGCATATAAAAATATAGTGAGTCTAGCATAAAAAAACTATGTGAGTGAAGATAGACCGAGAAACCACACACTATTAAAACAAGGAGATAATAAAATGAGTTCAAAAGTAGCAATAATAAATGTCAATTTAGAATACGAATTTTCAAAAGATACAACAGAGGAAGAAATAAAAACATTTTTACATAACGTAGAACTACCAAAAGAATATGTTGAGGATAGTTTTGAGTTTGTAAAAATATTAGAATCATAGACAAGTAATAAACAAGGAGATAAAATGTTAAACCCTGAGACAACAAACGACAAACCAAGTAAGTGTTGCAAAAAAAAGAACCTAGAGTTTTTTGATGGTGGCGATGGTGTAGAGTGGGAGACTTGGGAATGTCAAAAGTGCTACAATCTATATGTAGTACCCATTGAAATAAAAAGATACTTTAAACACATTCAATCAATAAAAGTAAGGACATAATAAAATGAATAAACTATACAACATATATTATATTGACACTTTCAATCACAGAAATGAGCGTATCTATGAAGATACAACGGATAACTTTAAAGAGTGGCTAAACTTACATAATAAAAAAAGAGTTGCAGATGGAAATGACGAAGAAAAAGCAGATGAGTTTGAGGTAGAAGAAATACACCCAATATTATTTAACAAGGAGAGCAATTAAAATGAAAAGAACAATAACAAAACATGAATTTATAGACGGCTTTAAAGGTAGTTATGCAGATAGTTTTACGTATGAAGGAAAGAAAGCACTTTATGAATACTTTACAGAGCTAGAAGAAGATACAGGATTTGACATGGAGTTCGATCCGATTGCAATACATTGCGAATATACAGAATATGATGACTTTGCAGAATTTTTAGAGGATTATGAGGACTATGCCAAAGAACACAATATAAAAGAGATAGACGATATTGCAGAGCATACACAGTTAATAAGATACGATGGTGGATTAGACCATAAGTTTATAATACAACAATTCTAAGGAAATAATATGTGGCAAATTATTGTAGGAAAAACAAAGAATGGTAAAAAAGAATATCAGGTATCTGATGGGGAGGCTTACGATGGTACTAATAACTTTAAGGAGAGGACTTGTTCGTATGATTTTACCGATTTACAAAAAGCAAAAGAATTATGTAATAAGTTAAACAAGGAAGGAAAATAACAATGCACATAATACAATTATCATATCATAGGAACGGAGTTTGTGGAGATGGATTCTATACAGGAATCATTAAGACAGATGACAATGAAAGGAAAGTATTTACTCACTTTCCCGACCACAACGAAGAAGGCGAAATAATCAATGGAAATAACGTCAGAACGGCTATATTAGACCTTGATATATTAAAAGAAAAGGAAGAGACAAGATTTATGGAGAACTCTTGGAGGGGCGACCACTACCACGATTTTATAGTGGATGCGATTGTGGACTACAATAAAGAAATTGTAAAAAGTTGGGAACAAAAGCATAACAAGGTCGTATGAAGGGTATGATAAGAGCGTTGAAGATTGACTTGATAAAACGGCAGTTCGCAGGGATGCGTAAATTCCATAAAAGACCTGACACGCTCTTATTTAACAAACAAGAAAGGAAATAATATGTATAAAATAACAAAAGTTGATGTAAGTGTTGTAGAAATAGATACAAATTATAAATTAGGAGAGCAAATTGTCGATTTAATGCAAGATGAAGATAACGATAACAATGGAAACAATGGTGAGGAATATTTATGGCAAGAGTCTAAAGGTTACAAAAGCAATTTTGATTTTATAAAAGCTGAAATAGATAAAAATGATGTACATGATGAAGATGATTATATTAGAATAGAATTAGCACTAAGTGAATTAGTAGATAGGATAAAAGTACACGATCAAAATTATTATGTATTTGGTAAAAGTTACATTAGTCAAGTTGGAGAGACTTGGATAGTGGTTTTGCCTTACGCTCATTTAAATTAAAACAGAAGAAAGGAAATAATATGACAATAGAAGATAAAATAAGTAAGATAGCTGATTGGATTTCTAATGAATCGCAAGATAGCTATGAAGAAGTAGAATGGCTTTTGTATTCTGTTTACCAGCCTAAGAAATCAGGTTTAACAAGAGATATAGATGATGATTATGAATCTGTATTGAACTACAAAAAGGGAGAGTAATTATGAATAGTGAATGTTGTGATGCAAAAATAATATATACAGATATATGCAGTAAATGTATGGAACATTGTGGGGTGTATGAAGATGAATAGCGAAATAATATCTATGATTAAAGAGAGATTAGAGAAAGGTAAACGGCAGTACGGAGATACAATAAATGTGTATGATGGTAGAGATTGGATACAAGAAACATTAGAAGAATTGCTAGATGCACAAGTTTATTTGACGGCAGAACTATTAAAACTTAGAGACTCTAGAAAGCGAAGAAAGATTGAAGTGCCAGTATACCATTATAAAGATAAAAACGGAACGTATACCTATGATTTTGAAGCTATGGTAGAGTTCTTTAATGAAAGGTTGGATGAATTAAGATGAAAAAAATAGATAATAGAATTAAGAAATTTGTGAAAGATGCAAAAAAAGAAATATTAACTGATGAATATATAGAAGATGCTCACTTACACGATTTGGGTGCATTGTTTGGTGAACATCTTTGCGATGAGGAAGAAGGAAAAGTATTTATAAAAGCTAAAGAAAAGTTTGATAGAGAAACAGATAAAAAGATTGATTTATTAATTAAAAAACATTTTGAGGAACTAAGATGATTACAGAAAAAGATCTAATCTTTGATGAATTGTACGATGAGTTTAAGCGTACAATAGAAGCTGATAGTGAGAACGTAAACCTACTTACATACGCAGATGAACATGACATTGATGATGATACAATGATGTTAATATGGGAGACATATATAATAGAAGTAGGTAAAAGAAAAGGAGTACAAAAATGAAACGAATTAAGAAAGAAGTAATAGATAGTCCATTTAAAGGCATGATAGAGAGGAAAGATATATTCTCTGATGTAATGTTGGGGAACTTATTAAGTAGAAACAGAGTATATAAAGAGGTAAACAGAAAGAAGAAATACATACACGATACAGATAAAGCAATTAAAGTATGCCCCAAGTGTGATAAGTGTTGGGAGAAAACAAGACTCACATCTACACAAAGAGGTAAGAAAACAATATATTACAAGAACTTCCCAAAATATGGAAAAGAGATTAAAGTGTGTAATAATTGTGAGCCACAAGAGGAGTTATAATTGTACAATAATGACAAGGATGGCATTTTTTTAGTGCATAAGACTGGAGAAGCAGTAAAAGTTAAATTAAACCTAGCTAGAAATTATATTAAAAGCTTACAAAGAGGAGGTATACCCTTTCTAAGAAAGATTGGATGGGATATATCAAAGCAAGATAAAAGAAAGCATAGGAATTGGAAAGATTTAAAAAGAGAAAGGATATTTAGTAATGACGAAGAAAAAAGGAATATGTAAGGTATCATTCAATGGAGACTTTCCTGATAAGGAGAAACTACATATACAATTCTACAAACACAAAGGATTACATAGTTTTAATGACTTTGACAAATGTACCATATTACAGAATATGATCGGATTACTGACTAAAAAGCAAGAATTGTATGCTGATAGATATTACAAAGAATTAGAAAGACGAGCAGATTCTTTAGGTAGTGGAATGTTTGAAGCAGATGAGAGATATTTAAAAAATTCTAAGAATTGGCAAGGTGAAGTTTCTATTAGGACAAAAAATTAATTTGGAACTTTTAAAAACTTGGTGCGTATAAGAAGTAAGCACGAAGCTTAAAACAACAATAAACAAAAGGACATAATATGTTAAACACTAAAAATAAAAAGTACAAATGGAATTGGATTAAAGGTGCTCATGGATACGGACACGAAATAACTAATGAAGAAGGAAAGAGAGTTGCAATATTAGATTGTCAAGATTCAGTTTGGGAAGAATATTCAACTGGATTTTCAATAGTACCAACTACTAAGACAGAACTACCTAAAAAGAATATCCCAAACCCACATGAAGAAAGTAGGTTTAGCAATGATGATATGGGATTTAATGCAAGACTAATTAGGAATGCACCTAAAATGTATAATCTATTAAAACAAATTGCTAATACGGATTTCCAAGGGGAATCTCCTGAAGGAACTTTGCAAGGGGATGTCTATAATATATTTCAAGATATAGAAGGTAGGTCAGTTTAATAATATAACTAACTAGGGGTGGGGCAACCCACCCCATAAACAAGGAGAGATTATGAAAGAATTTTATTACACAATAAAAGTGACTGGCTACATAGAAGCTAAGAGCAAAAAGAAAGCACTCAAAGAAGTGAAGGAATACAAAGAACATTTTATGTGCGATGATCCATATCCCACAATAAAAGTAGAGGAGATATAATGAATAGACAAACTATACAAGCATTACCAACCTCAGAACTTAGACGCTTTACAGAATTATACTCAGCTACAGAATTAGAGAATGCTTACATGGATGGGGAGTGCTCACAAGCTGAAGGGGACAGAAGATATAAAGAAGCAATCAGGGATTTTACAATGTACTTATATCGATTAAGAATGATTGGGGACTATGAGAAAGATATGGATTTTATGATGAAGGTATGGAAAGTCTTAAGATTAGCAGAGCTAGAATTAGATAAAAGAAAGGATAACTAATGAAAGCAGTAAAAATAAATACAGCAGTTGTTGGTAAGGATAGCACTAAGGGTTTGCAAAAACCTAGGTTTAGATTGTATAGCGGAGAGGCAGATGCTTCCGAACTGATGGTAGCACATTATGGAGTATCGCCTAAGTTTGTTAATCAGCAACCAGAGGTAGAAGTAACAAATGTTTACAGGGTAGTGGACATTTTAAATGAATATATTGATGAGTACCATGAGAAGCACAAAGAAGATTAACTTGGATTTGAACCACCTACAAACGTATATTAGTAGCCTACTAAACTAAAAACAAGATGGGAATAAGAGAAGAACTAGTGGACAGAAGTGGCAATGAAGAGATGCTATTTGCAGATGGCTATGATGATGCTATTATTGGATATACAGATGGGGGTGTAGCCGTTTATTCTATTGAAAGTATTATTATGATAATGGTTACAAAAGAAGACATGACACATGAAGACGCATTAGATCATTTTTATTACAACGTATCAGGTGCTTATGTTGGAGAGTATACTCCAATCTTTGTACACGATTTAGAATGGGGGGTGTAATGCCTAATAAAAGAGCTAAAGATAAAAAAAGAAAAAGAAGATTAATAAATATAAATTTAAATAAAAATGGAAGGACTGCAAATCAAATCAAGCGGAAAAGAAAGAAATTAGATGATAAAAAAATGCAGTAATTGTAAGAAATATAAATTTAAATGGAAGTATAATAAGAATAGAACAAAAAGAGATGGACTGCAACATCAATGTAGACCTTGCCAACATGAATACCACAACAAGCAATGGTATCCTAAGAATAAAAAAGATAGATTAAAGTCTGTTAAAAAATACAAGTGGGAAAGAAGGCAAGATAACTACAAGCGAGTAATAAAAGAATATTTTGTTAAAGGTTGTATAGATTGTGGTGAAAGGAATGTAAGAGTACTAGAGTTTGACCACGTAAGAGGGGTAAAAAGAAGGGTAGGAAAGAGAGGCTTAGAAGGAGTTTCTTATATGATTAGGCATGGCTATAAATGGAAAACTGTAAAAGAAGAAATAGATAAATGCGAAGTAAGATGTCGTAATTGTCACAAGGAGAGAACTTGGGAGCAAAACAATTACTGGAAAGAATTTGAAGAAATAACAAAAAATAATGGAACAAATAGAAAAGGAGCTAGTTAGAAAGGGTATGAAGTTAAAAACAATAAAAGAATATCAGGGTCATAATGGGGAATGTCAGGTAGTAACCTACATTACTTTCGATCCAAACACAGGTAAAGAATATGATGTAGCTGATATAGTTGAAATGGAGAGCGAAGATGTTTACAATATTAAATAGTATAAAGAATGACATTCGTAGAGATATAAAATCTACAGAGCAAGAATGGAAGAATAATCCCAATAATGATTATTACTTTGCAGAGATATCAGGACTTACAAGAGCACTTAATTATGTAGTTAGAGCTGAGTCTAGAGAATATACTGCATTAGATAAATGGGCAAACTCATTACAAGAAAGGAATCAAGTATGAACTTACAATTAGGCTTAGGGCAAGAGATTAGTATATACGATATTAAATCTATTGCAGTAGAAGAAACAGAGAAAGCATTTAAACAATACTATAAGACTTTGATTATTACTACTCAGGATAATCAAGAAATAGAAATAAATCTTTTTTCTAAAGATAAAGAAATATTATTATAGTGGATATTGAGGGGGTAGTTTTGGTTGGTTTTATTGTCCTTCTTGTTTACCAACCTCTCACTTACAACGTCATGTATACTCTACCCCCTCATCCTCACATACCAAAAGGAAAAAGATAATGGATATACAAAAAGTTTATGATGAGTGGTTACGCTCAGAAAATGACTTACATTACAGAAAAAGATATGAGGGTAAAGAAGAATGGTTTCATGCATCAGCATCAGGAATGTGTATGCGTAAGCATTACTTTCAGCATGTGGCAGGGATAAAACCTAAGCCAGTCAATGATGATACTATGAGACTATTTAGATTAGGGGACTTAGTGCATGAAGACATACAAGAAGCAGTAAGAGATTATGCTGATAAGAATGGTGCACAAGTAATGATTGAACGAGAAATAACAATACCTGAAGTAAATGTAAGAGGATTCTTTGACTTACTACTAGTAGAAGATGGTGCAATGATTGATATCAAAACTTGCAATGCTTGGAAATGGAGAGGTTTATTCGGTAGAAATCCTGATCCAAACCCAGCTATTAATTATTTTCTACAACTAGGTACGTATGCTTGGTGGTATGAAGAAGATTCAGGGAACAAAATAGAAAAACTTGCGTTACTATATTATAATAAAGATAATAGTAGAATGAGAGAAAAGGTTATACCAATATCATATATAGACATGGCTAAAGAGTATTGGCGTGACGTTAAAAGTAAATTCAAAAAAGGTAACCCACCTATTGAACTTGGCATTGCACCAGTATATAAATGGGAATGCAATATCAAATACTGCAACTTCTATGAAGTGTGTGGAGGTGGACTAAAAGAGAAAGGAACAGACCTATGAGTGATAAACAACCCGATTGGGATAAGATAACAGAAGGCAAGATAAGGCATGGTATTGCTGTAGAAGCTTTCAGTAATGGCATGGAACTTAATGCTGATAACATGAAGACTATGGAGAAGTGGGTGCAGTTTGTAATACATGGTTATGATGGTATCAAGGAGATATTAGGTGAGGCAGAAACCAAAAGCGAACCAATGTCTAGTGAAGAAACTGTAAAAGCAGTGAAAGAGAAGTTTGATGGAGAGGAGATTGATACAGATAAATACATTACTGAGCAGATAGAAAAAGCTTCTGTTGGTCTTGATAGAAAGAATAAAAACATCGTTATGGCTAGGCTTAGAGATGGTAAGATAAACACAGATAATCTTGGTGCATGCTTAGAAAGAATAGAAGAACTAAAGAAGGCGTAGTATGGTTGACATTGGGGATGCTTACTATCCAAGTTCTTTGGATGATAATCAATTTACTGTACCGAAAGGCAGATATACTGCTGTGATTACAGATCTTTCTATATCTGAGGATGTCAGGTTTGGCAAGTATATTGCTGACGTATTTAAACCAGTGTACCTTATTGACAAAGATAGTCATCCCCAATATGAAGGTTGCTCTGTTACAGATAATGGCATTTTCAGATATAAGAAAGTAGGAGATGCACTATACGACCATAGTAAGAACTGGGGTTTTGCTAAATACTTGTCCCTTATGGGACTCCGCAAAAAGGATGGGGAAGGTGGGCAACTGCCTTTCCTATACCTAAATGATATAAAAGGTGCAGTCGTACTTATAGATGTATTTATGAAACGCTTTATAAATGATTTGGATTCTGAGATATCTTACCCAGTCTGTAGGGCAATCCAATTACAGAATAAACCAGAAGTACCATTTTAATGAAGTTTAATGAATCATTAGTTAGTGGTAAACAATCTGAGAATATTATTTTAAAGATGGTAAAAGGTAAATATCCAAGGGCATACATTAAAGAAGGTTATCATAAAGAATATGATATAATGATACCTGAGATAAATAAAACCATAGAAGTAAAGAAAGATTTTAAATCAAAATATACTGGTAATGTAGTTATAGAAATGGAAATGAATAATAGACCATCAGGGTTACAAGTCACTACTGCTGACTGGTGGGTGTTTCATTTAGATGAACAAGAGATTGTATGGATCACACTTAAAAGATTAAAAGACATGATAGAGTTTGGCAAGTACAAGTTAGTAGAGTTTATTGGTGAAGGAGATGAGATAAGTAAACAGGCATACCTCATACCTAAAAAAGATTTATATATACAAAGTAATAAAATAAAGGAATTAAATAAGGATGAAATACTATGAAGAAGAAAAAGTGTGTAGCAAACATTAAGTTCTCACAACAAGAGGTAGAGCTTATGATAAACGCATTAGAGAATTTAATTAAACTAGAGATACCATTTCAGGATAGTGCCGATTGGAGAAAACCTTATGAGATGTTAACCAAAGACCTGAAAAAGATTAAGTTAGATATGAATAATAAAATAGAGGAAGCAATGCTAAATAGAGAACATGAAGAGACTTCTACAATATATGGTGAAGTATGTGAGGTATGTGAATGAAGAATAAAGAAAATGTTAGGAGAGGTAGGAGAGCTAGGCAACGTGGAGCAGAACTACAGAGACAAGCTGTACGCATGGCAAAAGAAGCAGGTCTTGAGGCATTTAATCGTGATAGGGGTGGAGCACAACATGAACAAGGTGATATAGAAATAGAAGGTCACTGGTATGGATGTAAAAGAAGAACTAGAATTGCTAAATGGTTAAAGCCTGAAAAAGAAGAAGAAGGTGTAGTAGTAAGAGAAGATAGGGGTAAACCTTTTATCGTACTTGACTACGAATACTTTATAGGACTACTAGCCATAATGAAAGAAATGGCAGATTAATTTTAAACAAACGAGATGGTTTACTTTATATACTTGAAATGAGAGACTTTCGAATGAATTGGTTGGCGAACTAAAGATAAAGTAGACCATCTCATAATAAGGAGAAAACAGCATGGCTGAATACAAACAAAAAGATCAGACTTTCAAGCTTTGGAAGAATGATTATAAAAAGGAAGGCGATAAAAAGCCTGACTATACTGGCTCTGGTTTAATCAATGGAGAAGAAAAACAAGTCTCTATGTGGATTAACGAAGATAAGAATGGAAAAAGATACTTATCTGGTTCAATTCAAGAGCCTTACAAGAAAAAAGATAGCCCTTTCTAGGGTTTTCAGTCTTGTTTGATAATGAGGGGGCTTACGCCCCCTTTTTATTGATAAAATAATTAAGCGATACTTATGTCGAAAAAACTTTTTTACGCCCATATAACTCATCCTAGGTGTACTTTTTTTATTTAATGTTTGATTTTTGTACGATGTTAGATAAGGTTTGTGCATTTTGTACTAAATCCACATGGAATCCATATACTGAAGAATATGATGATGAAGAAAGGTTGTTTTGTGGCGTTTCATCAGGGTTCGATACTAGGGTTGAAGCTTTAGATGAGTGTTGGATGAAAATGACAAAGAGTAAACGTAATACCTTTTTAAAGAAAAAAAGAGAAGAGTACCAAATATTAACAAACAATAGGAAATAACATGGATATATTAGATGATTACCCACAAGAAAGAAAAAGTATAAAATGGAATTACTTTAGTGATGATACGATCATACCTGAAAGTGAGCAATTAAAAGATGATGAAAGAAAAGAACTAACTAAGTTAGTAGGTATGTGTATGAATCGAGTTGTGAGTACTAATGAATATTACAGAAGACTAGCTGAGTTTTGGAGAAATGTTGGAGAAGATAGTTACGCTGAAGAAGCGTTGCAAATGATGGATGATGAAGATGATGATTAAGGATTTATTTTTTTCTTAGCTTTCTTTAATATTCTATCTGTTATTTCTGATACACCTACATCATCATATAATATTGGATTATTTGGAAACGATATATTCCAGTTTTTTATAAGTCTTGTAGCCCTTATAGAGTCTCCCTCTATAAGATAATCTAATATTCGTGACCTTGTTAAACCTTTTCTGTATTTAGTATAGCTTTCTTTCTGTCCTTTAGGTTCTATTCTTTGAGCCAACCTCCTAGGGACTGTACCTAAGATAGGTGCAATGTATTTAGGCATACGTTGTAGAGCACCAAGTCCACCATACTCTTCTAAGTTTACCCAAGTTCTAGTCATTGCATCCCATATCTTATCAAAATCCTGTACTACAGCTGGCTTACCTGCAAACTCTATAGCTCTTATTGTATTCTCAGCGGCTACTATATCCATAGAAACTCCCATAGCACCTACAGAAGCAAACCTATCGAGAGCATCACCCCAAGTCATCCTGTCTGTATTTATTAAAGAATCAATTTTTTTATGACCAAATGCCACATCTTTTAAGTTACCATAATTAATAAATTGCTCATTCTCATTATATACTTCTTCACCAGCATAAAAATTAGCTAACTTATCTCTAGCAAGAGATACAAACTCTCCACCAAGAAGCCCAGCAGATGCTAACCTTAACATAGGAAATATATTACCTCTTTTTAATTCATTACCAAGCTGACCTCGTATCCAATTAAACTGCTTATAACCAAACTTTTTAAATAAAAATAATGGTCTAAATCTAGGGTCATTAAAGACTAGCGGTTCTTCTAATATATTTCTTTGAAGCTGTGTGTCTCTAGCAAACTTATACATAGCTTCTGCTTTTTTTCTATCCGTTATTTTATTTATATTATTTATATCTAAATCAGCTAAGTTTTTTCTAGCCCACTCTCGTCTTAATTTAAATTTACCAGTTCCCTTACCTTGAGCTATTGGCTGTAGCATATTTATAAATTCTTTAGCTGAAGCCGCAGACACTAAAGAGTTTATTTGGTTTATTTTTTTAAAACCAGATAACCATGTAGCACCCTCTGCAAATCTGCCCATAAAAGAATCATTAGGATTAAGACCAGCTAATGATTGGTATATAGATATATTACTAACACCAGATTTAGCTACTTGATCTCTATATTCTTTTGATGTAGAAAGTTTATATATACCTTTTATAACAGGGTAATAACCTGTTTTTACAGCAGTCGATATTGATATCTGAGTTAAGTTTGGTATTGTAGCAAATCCTAAACCAATCTTTGTACCAATTTGAAAATCTACTACATCACTCCAAAGTTTTCTAGCTTTAGGACTTTTCCAATTATAAGAGGAATCTAATTCTATTCTATTAGTAGATATTTTATATAGCCTGTCTATAACATCATGCTCTTCTTTTAGTATTCTTTGTTTTTTACTACCAGTTCTTTCTTTCTGTGCAGATTTACTTAAAACATCTAAAGATGCCTTCCAAAACTCTCCATACCTACCAAAGTTTTCTACCTCAGCAACTCTCCTAGAAAATTGATGAGCGTATTTAGATAGTACAACTCTAGCATCTGTTTCTAATATAGATTCAGGTAAGTTCTTTGCTTTCCTAGCTATCTCTAAATTTTTTGCTATATTATAAAATTGTGTATTAGTGGTATTATTTATGGTTTTAAATGCTGATGAAATTCTAACATCAAAATCTGGAACTTGCTCTCTTGTAAGTTCTTTACTAATTCCAGCCATTTCATACAAAGCTTCTTTCATTTCTTTTGATAATTTACCCTTACTTACAATCTCACCAATAACTTTTTGAAACTCTGGTTTATTATAATTAGCACTTTCAGTAAAAAGTTGAGGGTTTTTTTCTCTTAATTTACCTAAGTCATTTGCAAATATCTTTAATACATTTTGTTTTACAATACGAGGGAAATAAAATTCTTCTCTTTTACCTAAATCAACACCAGCTTTTTGTGCAATATTCCACATATCATCTAATATCTCTCGATACTTTCTAACCTCTGGATCTCTAGCAAACTTAGGGTCTTGTAACTTCCTACCTAATTCAATAGCATTTTGCGATGCTTTATCTTTTTGTTTAGTGGATACAACCTCTTTAACCTTTGCCATACCTTCAGGGAATAATCCTACATCCGTATATTTTTTATTTAAATCAGCCATTAAGGTCATATACCTTTTATCAAAATTATCTATTCTCTTTTGTAATTCTGGACTTAAAGATGTTTGTAACCTCTTACCTGAGCGGTCTAATAATTTTATACCATGATAATCTGACAATAATCTATCAGGTATCATTGTTGTTTCCCAGCCATTAGCTTTTAATGTTTTAGCTAAATTAACAACAACAGCTTCTTTTCTCATTGCATCTAAAAATTTTAATTGTTGAGCAGGAGTCATTGATTTAACTATTTTTTCAGGACTTCCTGACTTTATTTCAGATTTTACAATCTTACCAGCTTCTGTTCTAAATCTATTATTATCTAAATTTAATTCTTTCTGTATGCTAAATATTGCATTGACTCTCTTTTTTTGTAGTGCTTCTGGCGTATACTTACCACCACTTCTGGTAAAACCCCTGCTTTGAAATTCTGAAAATGTAATTGGTTTTAACTGCTCATTTGTTTTAGCATCTTTAAATTTTACTATATCTTGCTCTAATACTTTTCTTTCTACACCACCTTGAATATTAGTTTTTGCTGTAGTTGTTTTCTGACTATCAAATATAACATCTTTTACTTTTACACCATTTATATCAGTATATACCTCTTTAGATTTAGCTATAGAAGTTTCCATTTCACCAAATATCTTAGCACCTTCTTCTGCTGATAAAGCTACTTCCTTCTTAGCATCTTTTATCTTTTTATATCCCTTTGTTATTTTACTAGTAGCATATCTCTGTGCTCCTAATGCTCCAATAACACCAGCCGCATGAGCATAATCTTCAGGTGTTGGGAGCTCTCCTTCCATTAAAGGAGCTATCGTACCAAACTCTGCTGTTTCTACAGCCTTTACTGCTATCTCTTGCGTAGCCTTACTAAGATTAGGTTTAAGAACAGACCTCACAACCGGTGCACTACCTGCTGTAACAGCACCAAGCACTGCACCTTTAGATGCATTTTTTATATTCATCATAAGATCAAACTCTTGATTAGGGTCAGCAATCTGACCAAGGCTAGATTGTAAACCACTATAAAACCCAAGGTTTACTCCACCTACTGCTCCAGCTTGTATTGCTTGATGAACTACTCTAGGTGCAACCTTTTCAATAATCTCATCAGCTTTTTTAAATCCAATACCACCATAAACGCCCAACCTTGTTTTTGCCTGCTCTCTTGTTTCTTTAGATATTATCTGTCTTACAAGGTCATCACTAACACGAGCACCTTTACTTAGGTTTGATTGTAGTGCTTTCTTAACTGCTGCTTTTGTTGCAGACTTAGCTGCTACTCCACCTACTCCACCAGTAGCAATCATTAACCCCACGTCTGCTGGTTGTAAAAAAGAAACTAAGGTAGAGCCAATATCTTCTAATAAATTTGGATTGTAATTTTTTAAATCAAACTTTTCATTACCAGTAGCTATACGTTCTGTTAAACCAGTTATACTTTGATTGTACCCAGCTTTTACCCAGTCTGGTAACCAATCTCCGGGTATAAAACCATAAAGATTCTCATCTTCTTTAGATGTTTTATATGAATTGTTTTGATCTTCTACTGCTTTATAGTAGGAATCTATATCAAATAGATTATTGTCAAAGCTAGACTTCTCGTTTAAATAATCGCCAGTTGTTTGCACTTTAGCAATAGTAGATTCACTAGCATTATCATCTAGCCCCTCTATTGTATTGCTAAATAAACTATATATCCTAGTTGATTCAGGCATGCCATATTAATTTTGTGGTACTCTAACACCAGATGGTGCATCAGCTCTTATAGGTGCTATTGCTCTTATTAAGTTTTCTATAGCAGAATTAGGCTCTTGTTGTTCTTGCTCTGATTCAAAATTTAATATATTATTTAATTCTGCTAATAATACTTTATCTTCTTCAGAGACTTTACCTTTTTTAAATTTAAACTCTCCCCTTCCCCCTCTAGCTTTACTATCTAAAAAAGCCTCTAAACCAGTTGGGTTGTCTTGGAGAATGGACTTTATTGATTTTAATTGACTTTCAAATTTTTTAGTTTTAGGCATTCTACTATATAACTCTTTTATTTGAGCTACTAAATTATCCTTAGCTTTTAAATTAGCATTTATTTGATTGACTTTATTAGAAGCACCAGCTCCTCGATATTGCTCAGGTCTTAAAGTTAATGTTTTTAATTGTGATAATTTTCTATCAAATTGACTAAGAACCCTATCAACATATTTAGGATCATTTGGATTTTCAACTGGTGGTAAATCAGATATAGGAGATTCTGGTCTAATGCCTCTCATACCCTCCCCTGTTTCTGCTCTTTCTTGACCTGCAACACTTAATCTTTCTATGAATCCACCTAAGCCGGGCAACGGTTTAGATTCTAATATGTTTAAGGAATCCATGTTACCTAATTTATCTTGTGCTTTCTTATACTCATCTGAATCTTCTGTAGCGGATGCTAGTGTATACATAGCCTCAGCTTGTTCTTCCATACTTAAAGCAGAACTAGGACTATCTGGAGGTTGAGACTGTATTAATTGATCGGATGTATATAAAGATTCAGGGTCGTAATTAGGAGCTAAAGAACCACGACCTTCACCATATAAAACTGGTACTTCCTCACCCGGTAATTCATTTACTGGCTCGGTTATTTTATATGCAGCATCAAGCTTTTTAATTTCCCCAGAAAATCTATTAACATCCCTAGTTAAACTTCTTACTTCATCAGTAGGGTTAATACCACTTTCAGATAAAGTTTTTAATAAACCAGCACTATCTTCAAAATCTCTACCTCTAATATCAACACCTAAATCTGCATAAGCTTTTACTAGTGCATTTTCAGATTGTAAATATAACTTATTAAAGTTTTCATATTTAGTTTTATCAGATTGACTCATAGACCTCATACCAGTTCTTCTCTGAGTATCAAATCTTTTTTTAGAATTTACTAATGTATCGTAACCAAACTTATCTCTCTCTGATAACATTTCAATATCTTGAGGACTAATATCTTTTGCTATTTTATCATAGTCAAAATAAGTTGCTTCTGTACCTAGGTTTTGAACTTGATTTATTTTATCTCTTAATCCAGATAAGGTATTGCTTTGATTCTCTATCATAGAAGCAAATGACATTGAATCATCTTCATAACCATATTGATCTGCAACTTTTTTCATATTTGCATAATCGTATTTACCTAATCTTGATAGTATTCTATCGTAATCAGATCTATTGTCCCTTTCTTGTTGTCTTTTTACAGAATCATCATATCTTTTTTCCTGTAAAGCTTGCTTATTAAGTTGTAATTGATTTTGCTGATATTGATTTACATAACCCGGTATTGCATCAAGAAAGTCAGCTAAGGGGGTGTCATAAGTCCCTGCTGGCATTGACTGTCTTCTACTATATATACTTCTTCTAGCCATTAACCTTGCACCAATAACCAAACTGGATTACTAGCAGGAGGAGGATTTAATACCACTTCCCATTGACCTCCAGAAGGATCAACATGCTGAGTTCCGACAACAGGATTGCCCCCACCAGCCCAACCACTAGGAGGATTTGCCAATGATTGGCTTACTGAATTTTCAACAACACTCGCATCACCTGCTGTAAAAGCACTTGGGTCTGATCCCGGATCATCAGGTGTTTTAGAAAACTCTACTCCTTGATTTATTAAATCAGCAACAGTACCAAGTGTTTGCGATTCAAATGCTTTTTGTGATTGCTCTGTAACATCACCAATCATATCTTGACCAGCACCTATAGCAGAAGTTACCGCTCTTTGTTTAGCACCAAATCCACCTCCAGCACTAGATAGTCCCATACCACCAGTCATAGACATTAAACTTTGCTCTGCACCTGTTTTAGCTTGTTGCATTTGCGTAGGGTCAAAAGCTTGAAATTGCATTAATTGATCTTCAGTTGGATCTAAACCTTGCTGTTGTAAAATACCAGAAACCGTAAAGCCACCATCTTGATAACCCGCTAAACCACCATCTTCAAACAAATTTAATAGTGGTTGATTATAACCTATTTGAGGAGAACCAACTCCGAAAGAAGCACTACTTGTACCAATATTACTAGCTGCACTAGGTGCACTAGGAATAAAAGAAGATGTTGGAATATTAAACAAACTATTTGATTGTGGACTTGCACCTAAATCAGAAAACAAAGAACTTGTATCAGCTACAGAAGCAGCTACTGGAGCTACTCCCCCTGTCGCAGGTAATGTTCTAAGCTTCCCACCTACCTTACCATACATACCACCACCGGGTGATAAACCAGCAGTTAAAGCCGTTTGAAGACCAGAGACTAAAGCTCTTTCACCCATACCTCTAGTATAGTCACGACTAGCTTGATTTACATCTCTAAAAGCTTGTTGTCCATATACAGTCCCAGAACTATCATATTTTTTAGATTTACCCGCACCTAAACCTTCACCTGCCCTTTTTCCTAATCCAGCACCTAAACCAGCGGCTAGAGCTAAACTAGCCCCACCTGTAACAGGAGCAAGAGCTGCACCTAATAAACCACCAGCAAGACTACCAATACTACCAAATAAACTACCTCTTTTTTGCCTTCTAGCTTCTGACCTCTGCTGTCTTTCTAACTTTCTTATATCTAATTGTCTTTGTAAAGCCCTAGCAAGAGCAGCTCCACCAGCAGTACTAGCTTGTCCACCAGTCTGCATCATACTTAATAAATTATTTGGATTGTTCATGGTAAAATTCCTTTGAATTTAAGAATAAATATGTTATAACACACATATTAAATAAGTATTTCTGTTTTCCAAACCGATGTGATCTTCCATACTATTGAACTTCCATAATCCAAAACTGCCTCAATAGAAATACCACAATTATCACCCATTTCAAATTTAGGATTATTATCAAAATCCGACTCGTTTACAACAAAAAAAGTATCTCCTGCTAAATCAGGTGCGTAAGTAGCTCTTGAAACTACATCAGCTACAGCATCACCATCATCCATCTTGTATAATTTAACAGCTAAATTAGCACTTGGGTTTGAAGTTATAGCCGAAGCTCTAAACATTATTTTATTTAATGTCATTGAGTAAGGGGCTAAAAAAGAAGTTGAAACCCCTGTTAAATCAGATCCTTGTTTTATTCCAAACCAAGGTAAAAATGTTTCATCTGTATTAATGTCTACTTGCATATTATGTGGAATAATTTTATAACTTGTTATTTTAGATTTAACATCTAAAGTATCTACAGTTAAAGCACCACCTACATTTAAATCTTTGTTTACAGCGTAGTTATTATCAGTATCCATATAAGATACCCATAACCGACCTTTTTCTTTTCTATATCTTTCTAGTCTGTTAGACTTAGATATATATATAACTTCTTGACCTTCTCTAAGTGAATTAACAGATGGCTGTGATTTAACGACCTGTATCTTATCTTGTTTAGAATTTTGTGTTCTTCTTGCTTCTCTAAGCATTAAACATCTCTTTTATATATTTGCCTATATTCTATACTGATATCATTTATCTCTACATTTGCTGAAGTAGCTGATGTATCGAGAAGAACATGAGCTTTTGTACAGGATACAATAGAGCTAGGAGTTAATTTTACCGTTTTATAGTCACTGGTAATTGCCAATGTCCCTGATAATGTATGAGCAGTATCATCATCTAAAGATACTAATTTAAAAAGACTTGTCAATGCTACACTTGACTTATAAGTTACATATACTGCATATATTTTTTTTATTCTAGCCACATCTCCAAAGTCAAAGTCTTTTGTCTTAAAAGAAACATTTGATACAGATTGAAAACCTCTATGTAATTTATAAAATTTTGTAGTAGCACTATCTATAGTACCCACTAAAGCATTTGTACTGTCTGAAAAATTAGTATGTACTACATTTGTAATACTATCATGTGCAAAATCTTTTAAAAATGTAAAGTTACCTTTTTTAAAATCGTACAAATAAGCGTCACCATCACTAGAACAATTTTTAACTACGTATACTAGGCTAGTAGATTCATCATATATTATCATAGAATTTATTGTTACAAAGCTATGCCATGTACTATCATCTATTTTATTTTCTGATAAATCTCTTATCTGTGAACCATCATAAAAATACAAACCTTGTTTATTTACCCACACTATACCATATTGAGTTTTAGCAACTGCACCATGAAACTCTATACCCATATAGTTTTTACTATCTTCTAAAAACCAATTAGCATCACTAGGACTAGATATGTTTATAATATCTAAACTATACTGTTTATACGCTAGTATTCTATCCGCAAAAGACTCTATAGCTGTATAGTAGTCAGCATCACCTTTAGCAGCTTCTATTGTATTAAAAGAAGGAAATGTGTCAAACCTATTTGGCATAGAATACATAATTCTATCAGGATAATTTTTAACAGTTGCTGTAGATTTATTAGTTCCCGAATCTTCATCTTTCATTGTTACATTACATATAAATACTCTATTGTTAGCTACAGTAGAATCTTTCCAAAACTCACCTTGATCACCTAATGCGTTACTAAATATACTAGATGCAAATCCATTGATAGTTTCATAAGTGATAAATCCAAAGTCTTTTACTTCAAAATTTGCAGAGGCTGTTGCAGTTGGACAATTAAATTGAGAACTACCAGCGTCATGCCAAGGTGTATAATTATCAGAAAAATTAGTCCTACATCCTTTTGTTAGATCAATATCTATAAGCATTATGTATTCATCATCAGAACCGACTTCTCTTACATATATTCTACCACCTGATATTCTAGGGTCGTAAGGAGATTTAGCTGATACATTTAAAGATAATGCTTTAAAATTATTAGCATCAGATATTGTATGAGTATTTGCGTATGCAAAAGGCAAAGATTCTTGATTTTTATCATAGATAAAAGTTGACGCAAATTCATAAACACCTGAAGGTATTAACCCCTCAACGTCTGTATGAGATATAACATTTAATTCAAACCCAGTTCCAGCAGAGGCTGGGTATGTAGTAAAGTTAGAAGGAGTGGCAGTTGATGCTGAAGTTAAATCATCTTCAGTTGGAGGTAATAACGTATTATCTTTTGCAAAATATCCTAAATAAGAATTATCATCGGTTGTGTTACCTGCTCCATAAAAATGCCTCCTATTTATCCATCCGTACCACTGAACCTTACAATTATTTTTATCAGTAGTATCAAAACATCTAATAGAGTCATCTATTTTATGATATAACACTCTTGAATTTAAACCAGTTGCAGAAGATCTAAGTGTAATACTATCTTGCTCCCAATTTGTACCTGCTGTATTTGTTGAGTAGACATCTATTTTATGTTCATCAGGATGTGCAAGTAATAATATTTTATCACCAGTTCCAAACCCTTTTACTGTAGCCGCCCAATATACTTCGTCAGCTTCAGCAGTAGCACTATCTATAAGTTCATTATCTACTAATAAATTATTTCCACTATGTCCAATAACAGTATATAAACCTTGATTGTCTGAAGATATAGAATCAGCTGGAAATATCGGAGCAGTAATTAATAATCTTGTGCCAACTGGATAGCTAGAAGTTAAATTAACAGCAGACCCATTATTTTTTAATTGTAAGACCTTATTAAAGCCTTTCCATCCCCAGTTAGCATTATCTTGATCCGAAACCGAAACAGATAAAGTTACACCATCACGAACAAAGTCTGTTTCAAAATATCCTAATCCGTAACCAGCTTCTAAATGATCTATATGTGTTGTATTATAAGCAGATAATAAATTGTGAGGAGTTACGTCATCCTTCATATTAAATGCACCACCAATCGCACCTTGTTTAGTAAAGGTTAAATTAGAAACTTCTGCAACTTCATTATCTGCTATGTCGGCAGGGTCTTTTAGATTATTCAGTCCTCCTGAAAAATCTTTTATTTGATATAGCCTTTTTGGCAATTACTTTCCCCATACCATTCTAATTGCTACAGATAAGATGTCCATGCATTCTTTTGCAATCTCTTGCTTTTCTTTTGCACTAAGTTTACCATCTTTCATAGCTTCATTATATCTTTCAGCTACTTCTTTA
>Ga0181417_1000171_pt1 | contig 20912 bp, 12 predicted proteins | sample 40SPOviralmetaG_FD_130142 | JGI IMG/M metagenome (GOLD analysis project Ga0181417, IMG submission 130142) | Marine viral communities from the oligotrophic San Pedro Time Series (SPOT) site, San Pedro Channel, CA, USA - 40 SPOT_SRF_2013-02-13 | ecosystem: Environmental > Aquatic > Marine > Strait...
AGTATACAAGATGGGGAAACAATTACAGCAGCCCCACTTAACAGTGAGTTTGATGCAATACTAGCAGCATTTGCATTTAGTGGAGGCCATAATCACGATGGTTCTTCTACTGAAGGTGCATATGTAGGTTTAATAGCTGACGTAGATGCATTAAATAAAATAGTTGTTGACACGTCTAATAATAGACATGGTTTCTTTGTAGAAGTATCTTCTTCTGCTGTAGAACAAATAAGAATACAAGATGGAGCAATCGTTCCTGTAACAGATAGTGATATTGATTTAGGAACTAGCTCACTAGAATTTAAAGATCTTTACATTGATGGGACTGCTTATGTAGATACTCTTGAAATACATGTAGGTGCTACATTATCTGCAGGTGTATTATCTTTACCAGATGGATCAGCTTCTGCTCCAGTTATTACAAACACAGGCGATACAAACCAAGGTCTATACTTCTCAGGCACAGATGAAATGTCATTTACTGCAGGAGGTACTGCTCAAGTTACTTTTGCCGATGGTGCTATTAAACCTGTAACTGATAATGATATTGACTTAGGTACATCATCTTTAGAATTTAAAAACTTATATATTGATGGCACAGCTAATATAGACACACTTGCTGCTACTACAATGAGTGGTGATTTAGCTATGGGCAGTAATAAAGTTACTGGTCTTGCTGCACCTACTGCCGATGGTGATGCTGCAAGAAAAGCATATGTAGATGATTCTATTTCTTCTGCTGAAGGTCTTACACAACTTGCAGGTAATATAAATGTAAATGGTTTTTATTTTTATGGTAGCTCTGGCGAAGATATAAAATTTCAACCAGTAGGTAGTGCTTCTTTATTAGCTACACAAGACAATGATGGAGAGTTTGTAGCTCTTGTTCTTAGAAACGAAAGTGATGCTGCTGACACAACAGGCATAGCTTCTCTTAGATTTGATTTAGAAGATACAGGCGGTAACACAGTAGATGCTGCTAAGATAGCAGTTAAGAAAGAACAATCATTTACTGCAACTGCTTCAACACAAGATGCTAAAATAGTTTTCTCTACATCTTTAAATGGTACACTAACAGAGTATTTAGAATTAAATAGTGCAGGTGCATTAGTTCCTGTAACTGATAATACAGTAGATATTGGTACATCTTCTAAAGAAATAAAAGACATATATGTAGATGGCACGGCATATATTGATGCAATAGGTTTTGGTTCTACTTCTATGACATTACCTACATCAGATGGTTCAGCTAACCAAATATTAAAAACAGATGGTTCAGGTACTATATCTTGGGCTGATGATTCTCAATTATCAGGTGCAGTAACGAGTGTTACATCTATGCTAAATGCTAGTTTAGTAATAGGTAGAGATGCTGATAATGACATAGATTTTGCTACAGATAATACTATTATATTTAGAGCAGATGGTGCTGATCAAGTTAAAATAACTAATGGTGCAATACTTCCTGTAACAGATGATGATATAGATTTAGGTTCAGGTACAGCACAGTTTAAAGATGCTTATTTTGATGGTACTGTAGAAGCTGACGCAATTACAGTTGGTGGTGTAACTCTTGCTGAAACTATATCAGACACAGCAGGGGGAATGTTCTCAAGTAATACTGAAACAGGTATTACTGCAACATACCAAGACAGTGATAACACTATTGATTTAGTTATAGATGCTGCACAAACAGGTATTACATCTATACTGGCTACTGATCTTAAAATTGGTGAAGATAACGAAACTAAAATTGATTTTGAAACAGCTAACGAAATACATTTTTATGCAGCTAATGCAGAACAAGTATATGTAGCCGATGGTGTATTTGGTCCACAGACAGATAGTGATGTAGATTTAGGTACAACAGGTGTTAGATGGAAAGACGCTTTTGTTGATTCTCTTACTATTACAGATAATATAACTGTAGGAGGTGACCTAACTGTAAACGGAACTACAACAACCGTAAACTCTACAACAGTAACTATAGATGATCCTATTTTTACATTAGGTGGTGATACTGCTCCAGGATCTGATGACAATAAAGACAGAGGTATTGAGTTTAGGTATCATACAGGTTCTGCTGCTAAAGTAGGTTTCTTTGGTTATGATGATTCTGCAAGTGCATTTACATTTATACCAGATGCTACAAACAACTCAGAAGTATTTAGTGGTACAGCAGGTAATGTAGTTTTTGGTAACATTGCAGGTACATTAACAACTGCTGCTCAAACAAATATAACTTCTGTAGGTGCTTTAGATGGTGGTTCTATAACTTCAGGTTTTGGTGCTATTGATGTAGGTTCTTCTAACATAACAACAACAGGTACAGTAAGTGGTACAAATGTAGCAGGTACTTTAACGACTGCAGCACAAACTAATATAACATCTACAGGAGCATTAGATGGAGGTTCTATTACTTCAGGATTTGGTGCTATAGATAATGGTACTTCTGGAATTAGAACAAATATATTTACAGCAGAAACTTCTGTTGTGCCTGATGCTTCAGGTGGTGCTGATTTAGGTAGCACATCTCTTGAATGGGGTGATCTATATATTGCAGATGATAAGAAAATTTATCTTGGTTCAGATCAAGATGTAAGCATAGAATATGACGAAGATGGTAATGACACTACAGCAGTTGTAGCTGCAGGTGGTATAAGTTTTGCACCTCATGGCACAGGTACAGGAAATGGTACAGAACTTAGATTCCAAGAGTTAGCAGCTAATGGTGCAAACTATGTAGGCTTTAAAGCTCCAGATGCTATATCTTCTAATGAAGTATGGGTCTTACCTAATGCAGATGGTAGTGCTGACCAAGTTCTTAAAACAGATGGTTCTAATGCTTTATCTTGGGTAGATCAAGCAGGTGGAGGAACAGTAGATAAAGTTGCAGATGGTGCAATTACTGCAGGTAAGCCTACTGTATTAACTAGTGCAGGTAAAGCAGCTCAAGTTAAAGAAACAACAACCACAGATACTAGTCTCACTGCAAAGACTTTAACAACTATGGATGATTCTGATACTAGTGATTATCCTGTTGCTACTACTTATGAATCTAACTCTGGAGCATTTGTAATGGCTTATAGAGATACTTCTAACAGTAATTATGGAACAGCAGTTGCAGGCACATGGTCTAATGGCACGCTAACTTGGGGAAGTCCAGTTGTTTTTGAATCTAGTGCTCTAGACCATAATCCTAGAATAACTTCAGGAGCTAATAGAGTTCATGTTAGTTATACACCTTCAGATGGAAATTCAGGTATAAGAAGTGCCTCTATATCTGGGACAACTTTAACATTTGCTGCTGAAACAGTATGGGGAGGGTATCCTTCTGCAGCTACAGCAACAGAGTTAGCGTCAGGTACAGTAGATCATAAAGCTATTACATATGACACTAATTCTGACAGATTTGTTACAGTTTATGAAGATGGTGCAAATAGTTTTTACGGAACAGCAGTAGTACATGTGTTTTCTAATGCAAGCACAGGAGCTATGACTTATGGTACGCCTGTTGTATTTAACTCTGGACATACTCATATGAAGACAGCTAAAAATATAGCATATGATTCTAGTACAAGTAGAGTAGTTATAGCGTATGGTGATAGCAGTTTTGAAGGTAAGGCTATTGTAGGATCAGTAACAGCAGGAACTAATTCAATAAGTTTTGGTACTGAAGTGCAATTTCAAGATACAGCTGATTCAATATGTATTGTAGAAGATCCTAATACTGATAGAGTTGCTATTTTTTATGCCTCTGCAGGAGACAGTAATAAAGGTAAAGCTGTTGTAGGAACTGTTACTTCAGGGACTAATTCTATTGCCTTTGGATCTATTGCAACATTTGAATCTGGAGAAATTGACTCTGCAGGTGGTAGTGGTAATGATGATGCTCCACTAGCTGCTGCATATGACACAGATACGAATAAAATACTTGTTGTGTATAACAATGGTTCTACTAACGGTCAAGCAAGAGTAGCAACAATTACAGGTGGAACAGATAATTCTATAGCTTTTGGTACTGAAGCAACATTTACAACTGCTCATACAGATTACTTAGCAGTCGCTTATAATGAAAAGCGTAATAAATTTATTATAGCTTACGCTGATATAGATGGTAGTAGGCATGGTCAAGCATTGACTGCGACAATAAGTGGTACAGATGTATCTTTTGGTAGTGTGGCAGAGTTTAGTGATGTTACTACTACATATATAGCAGCTCATTATGATCCTGTTGGACAAGAAGTATTAATAGCTTTTAATAATCAAACTAATGGTAGAGGAGATTTTCTGTTTGCTAATATAGATAATAGCACAGGTGTTATGTTTGGAACTACTTTTCAATTTATAACTGGAGATGGGCAACCTAGACGTAATGCTATTGCTTATGATGAAGACAATAGAAAACTTCTTATAGCATTTGATGATGATGATGAAGATCTAACTCATGTAATGATAAATTCAAATACAGGAAGTAATGTTACTGGGCATGCATCAGTCTATGATCCAGACAATAACTATGTGCTTATAGCCTATAGTGGAGGTCAAAATAATGGAGACACTTATGTTAAAGCGGTGTCACATAATACAAGTGATGGTACATATACCTCTGTGGGAATTGGCACTCTTGTGCATGTAAGTAATTTTGTAAGTGCTAGAGGTGATATAATATATGATCCAGACACAAATAGAGGAGTGTTTGCGTATATGGATGGCAGTAATTCAGATTACATGACAGCTAATGTTATTCAATCAGGAGGAACTGCTTCTAACCCAACTATAACTATAGGTGCAGACAGTATAGTAGAATCAGAAGGATCGCAGATTGCATCTATGACCTATGATACAACAAATGATAAAGTATTTCTTGCTTATGATAATAATAATGATGGTATAGTAAAAGGTGCTATAGGTACTATTAATTCAGGTACTAATGCTATATCTTTTGCAGGAATAGGAACTATTTGGGATTATAGCTCAGGCGGAGATGCTTTTGATGTAGAAATGGATGTTGATAATGGTAAAATACAATTTTGGTATAAAGATGATGATAATTCAAATTATCTAACTAATAAACTTATTACGCCAGGTGCTTCATCGTTTAGTGTAGCAAGTGGTACTGCTGCATCTAGTAGTGCTGTAGCGATAGAAAATAACTCTTTAAGTTATGGTTCAGGAAAAGGTGTTTTAGTTGGAGTTAGAGACACTGGTAGTAGTAATAAAGTAAGTTATAGTAGTGGATATTTAGCAACAACTACAACATCAAATTTAGATAATGGTAATTACTTAGGAGTAGCTGCAGAATCTATATCAGATACAGCTACAGGTAAAATTAATATACCTGGTGGTGTTAATGAAAACCAATCTTCTCTTACTATAGGCAATCACTACTTTACAAATGGTGCAGGTACTATTGGATTAGTAGGCAATACTACAGGAGAACAATATCTTGGTAGAGCTATCTCAGCAACAGAAATACAATTATTAGAAAACGAAGGGTATTTATATGGTACTGCTGATGGTGCAATAACCGCAGGTAAACCAGTACAAGTAAAATCTGATGGTGATTTCCAAATGGTTTCAGAGACAACTACAAGTTATTCTTTTGCTCAAGGTTCTTCTGCTCAAGTGTCTCTAGGAACTAATAAAACAGGAGATATAGCATATAATACATATACAGATAAAATGTGTGTAGCACAGATAGATAGTGGTACAGGTAAATTAGTTATACATCATGGTACAGTAAATGGTGGGACTACAAATACAGTTACTTGGGGTTCTACTGATGTAAGAACAAGTGTAGGTTCAGGAGACAATATAAAAATAGCATATGATCCTAGAAGTTATAAAACATTCTGTGGTTTTTATAATGGTAGCCAAGCAGAAGGATTTATATTTACAAACAGTTCAGGAACTGGTAGCACTGCAGGAACTAGTAGTAATTTTTTTAGTGGTGATCCTTTTGGGGTAGACGCAGTTAATGTAGGAGAAGATAAATGGGTAGTGCTTTATCTTCAAGGAAATGGTTATCCTGAAGTAAGAGTAGTATCAGCGTCAGGAACTACTATAAGCTATGGTACTGCAGTTGTAGTAAATAGTTCTTCAGGAACATCAGCAATTACAGGTTCTGATGCAGGAATTGCTATGAGTTATGATACCGCAAGCTCACAAGTAGTGGTATTTTACAGAAATGCTTCAGGAGACCTTTATGCTAAAGTAGGTACTATAAGTGGTACAGATATAAGTTTTGGTAGTCAAGTAGGAACTCTTAATGATGGTGGTAGTGCTCATCCTCATCCTGGTAGTGCCTCATATGTTTCTGGAAAAGATGTTCATGTCGTTGCTTTTGATAGATCAAGTGATGGTGAAGTTCTTGCTGTTAAAACTAGTGGTTCAGGAACTGATGCTACATTAGTTAATAACGCAGGAACTGCTCCAGGGTATGCAGGAAATGTTGTGTTTGATTCACAGCCTATTCTTAAACCAAATGTATTTACTGCTTACGAAAGTGTACCTGTTATAGTATATAGTGATGACAGCGTAGATATTAATAGTATACCTGTAACTATAGATGGTACAACACTTACAATGGGAACAGACAGAGCTATAGAAACAACTACTGCTCACAGTACTATAGCAGGAGCTTATGATCCTGATACTAAACGAGCAGTTATAGTATTTAAAGAAAATAGTAACAATGACATATATTATCAAGTTATTACTGTAGAAGGAAGTGAGACAACTACAAATATGGCAACAGACGCAGAAAACTATTTAGGCATTGCAACAAAAACAGTTGCAGATGATGCCCAAGCTGAAGTTGCAACATTTGGGCAAATAGATGCTCAACAAAGTGGTCTTACCCCAGGACAAAAATATTTTGTACAGTCAGATGGAAGTTTGGCTACAAGTGCAGATAGTTCAGTACCAGGTTATACAGGTACTGTAACAACAGTAGCAGGTAAGGCATTATCAGCTACAAAATTATTAATTAGTGAATAAGGAGAAAACAAATGCAAACAATAGTAAGAAAAGATACCAATGTAAGTCTTTATTATTATCCAGATAGTAAAACTATAGATATTAGTTCTGACAAAACAACAATTAGTGAAGGTGGTACGCCAGAACTTATTATATCAGATTGTACTACAAGTAATGCAACACTGCATACAGACGTAGATGCTAAATCAGATTGGTGGGGTTGGAAATACAAACATGATGGTTCTGCATGGTCAGCCAATACAGATTTTAAAGGTGTCAATAGCCTTACATCTGATATTAATGACTCTGTAACAACTATTCCTGTTGGTACTACAAACCCATTTACAGCGTCTGGTACTGTACAAATCAATGATGAAAAAATTACTTATACTGGAGTTGATGGAACAAATCTTACAGGTTGCACTAGAGGAACTGCATCAACAAGTGCTGCAAGTCATACCTCTAGGGATTCTGTAACACAAATATAACTAAGGAGTAATCATGCCTAAACCTACTGCAAGTGTAGTAAACCAAAAGATAGATGACCATGTAGATGCGTGTAGTGCTAGGTATGAAGCCATAGACAAACGACTGTATAGAATAGAAGCAATACTTATAGGAGCAAGTGTTTCTGTAATAGGTTTGCTAATAAAGATTATAATGAGCTAGAGAGAGAAATATGCCTAAAGTACCATTGACAGATAAAGAAAAACAAATGAGAGCAGAGGCCTTACGTAGGTTTAACATAGGAGGTATGTTTAATATTACTCCTGATATGCAAGCAAGAATTGATGAGGCAGTTGCAAAAGCATCTCAAAATAACAATACTATAACTCCATCAGAATATGTTGCTCCAAATCCAGGAACATTCCAAGGTGTAAGTGGAACTCTTGATAATGATACTACACAGGCAGCTAATACAAATTTAGGTGGACAAACTATTGGCACACCTTTTGGAGATATTAATATACCTTCTGGTGGATTTGGTACAGGCACAGATACAGGTACAGGTACAGGCACAGATACAGGTACAGGCACAGATACAGGTACAGGCACAGATACAGGTACAGGCACAGATACTGGCACAGGCACAGATACTGGCACAGGCACAGATACTGGCACAGGTACTGGAGCAACTACAACAGGAACTCTATATACAGATCCTAATCTAACACCTGCACAACAATTAGCAGTAGATAATGGTTTTGTAAATTCAGATGGAACTATTGATGTAGAAGGTTATCAAACAAGTATAGGAAATAATGCTATGTTTGATACTATGGATGTTTTAGGCACTTTAACAGCAGAACAAGTAGAGGCAATTAAAAAAGCAGCAAGAGATGCTAATAATGAAGGTAAAAATTTAACACAAGATGACTATACAAAAATTGCTGAAGAAGCTAAATATGATCCTACAAAAATAGATCCTAGTAAAACTACATATGGTGCTATTTCTGCAGACTTTAAAACTAGAGAGGTTTCCTATTATAATTCTAGAGGAGAATTAATACGTACAGTCAATGAGCCTAATCCTTTATACTCACAAAGAGATCCTTCTAGAACAACAAGATTAAAAAGATCAGATGGTACTACTTTAGTTACATATTTTAATCAGTATGGTATTCAGATAGGTCAAGAAGTATTACAACCAGGAGAAGAAGAGTCTGAAGATCCTGCTACTACACCAGAAGGTGGAGAACAAGGTATAGTAGATTTTACAGCAGGCCAAGTAGCAGATCCTACAATGCCTGCACAAGCTATTTATGATTACACCCCACAACAAATAGATGAGGCAAGAGAATTATTAGATAAAAATGGTTTTGATCTAGATGTATTAATGGGTGTTCAAGCTGATACAGCTACAGCAGGAACAGCAGTAGCACCTACGTCACCTGGTGCAAAACAAGGTGTTGCACAAACAGTAGGATCACCTGGAACTGCAGTAGGAGCTGATGGTACTGTTAGTACTAAAGTAGTAGGCCAAGAAGGAACACCAACTACTAGTGCTCAAGTAGGAGAAGTTACAGGTACTCAAGGCGATCAAATAATAACTAAAGATGAAATGCCTAGTAGAACAGTTACTGATACTGAAAACCCACTAGCTGCAACAACTGATTTTGATGCAAAAACATATGTAGGTGATACACCACAATCTACTTTTGTATCTAATGTAGATAATCAAAGGTCTGTTGGTACTGTACAAAATACTGAAATACCTACAGCTGCAACTGCTGATGGTTTACAAAGAGAAGTAACAGCTGCAGAAAAATATCAATTAAGTGGTGATGCAACTTTCTTAGCAAAAAGTTTAAACGTAAATGACACTGTAGTTGCACAATTTATTCAAGGTAATGTACAAGCTAAAGATACAGTACAAGGACAATTAAGTTTATTAATGGATCAGTTTAATGATGGCACTCCTGCATGGGCAGCCGGTGCTATTAGGGCAGCAAATGATACAATGGCTGCTAGGGGGATGGGAGCTAGTTCCTTAGCGGCAGCAGCCATAGTGCAAGCCTCTATGGAATCAGCCCTACCCATTGCTCAAGCTGATGCTCAAGTATATTCTAATATGAATCTTACTAATCTTAACAATCAGCAAAAGATAGCTTTAGAAGTAGCTGCAGCTCAAAGAGGTACACAACTACAAAATTTAAGTAATGAACAACAAGCAGAACTTGCTAAAAGTACAAGTGCTTTTCAATTAGGAGCAACAAGCTTATCTAACCTACAAGCTTCTCAGGTAGCTAATGCACAGTTAAGAGCAGCTCTACAAGGTCAAAACTTAACTAATACACAACAAACTAATATAATTGAAGCAGGCAGATTTGCTGAAATGAATAACCTAAATCTTAGCAATGAGATGCAAGCCAGGTTACAAGACACAGCAAACAATCTACAAGTAGATATGTCTAACATGAGCACGAAAGCTCAAGTCGTATTATCTGAATTACAAACTCAAGCTGCTTTAGCAGGACAAGAATTAACAAATGCACAACAATCAAGTGTTGTTAAATCAGAACGATTCTTTAGTGCTAATAACTTGACTTTTAACGCAGAACAAGCTAGAGTTCTATCTAATTCCAAAATGATTGAAACTATAGAGCTTGAGAATTTAGATTTTGAGCAAGCTAGAACTGTACAGAATGCTGCTACATTTGCACAAATGGAAATGGCAGGCTTAAACAACAGGCAACAAGCACAAGTAACTAATGCTCAAAACTTCTTACAAATGGATTTACAAAACTTGTCAAACGATCAACAAGCTGCAATATTAAGTTATCAAACTAAGTTCCAAGGCTTGCTATCTGATCAAGCAGCTCAAAACACTATGGAACAATTTAATGTAACTAGTGAAAACGACATTGCTAAATTTTATGATAACTTAGCTGCAGACATATCCAAGTATCAAGCACAACTAGATACAACAATTAGTCAATTCAATTCTGGTCAAATAAATACTCTTGCACAGTTTAATAATACGATGCAAAACAATAGAGATCAGTTTAATGTTAAAAATCAGCTAGACATATCTAAGTCTAACGCTGAATGGTATAGACAAATTAATACTATAAACTCATCAGGTGAGAATGCAGAAGCTGCAGTAAATGCAGCAAATTACTTAGAACTTTCTAATGTTGCACAAGCTAATATGTGGCAAGAATATAGAGATATAGCAGATCAAGCATGGACTGCATCACAAAATGAAAGAGATAGAGGATTTCAACTAGCTATGTCAGCTCTACAATCACAACACGAAAAAGAATTTTTTGATATGCAACTAGATGCTCAAAATGGTAAATCTTTATCTGCTTTTATATGGGAATTAATTTTTTAGGAGATAAATATGGTAAATTCATGGACAGAATTATATGAGGCATATAAAGGAGCAAAAGACATTTATGAAACTTTTAAAGGGGATGATGGTCCTTCTCAACAACAAGTGCAAGCTTCACCAGGAAACATTAAAAGAGGTAGAGGATTTAATCAAAGAGTTGTAAGTGGTGTAGTTGGACCTGCAAAAGTTGAAAAAATAAGTTTGGGTTATGGAGATCCAGAAGCACTTCATACTACTTTTGTAGGACATACATTAAGAAATTATAGACTTTCGTAGGAGAAAATTAATGCAAAAACAAGATACATTTCCTAGCGGTAAACCGTATACCCCAATAGACAGTGTACCTGTCCCTGGGCAATCTTTAACTAGACCAAAAGGGGAGTATAATTGGGAACAACCGCCTATGCACACAAACCCTGATAGTGCTATAGCTGAAATTATGGATAAAATATCTACACCACAAGGCATGGGTAGAATGTTTGCACTATTAGAAAATGGTATAACAGTAGTAACAATGGTAGATGCAATGGTTTTATCTGGTTTTGCACAAGGAAAATTTAATCCTAATGTAGCAGAATTAATTAAACCTGATTTAAGAGAGTTTATTATGCTATTAGCAGACAAAGCAGAAATTAAATACAAAAAAGGAGTAGTTAAGCCTAAAGGTAATTTTGATAAAACACTAGAAGAATTACAAGATAAAAAAGGTGAAGTAGAAGAAATGATGAATCCTAAAGAACCTGCTGATATATCTGATGAAGAACCTATAGAAGATTCTGATGAAGAACCAAAAGGTTTAATGATTAGAGCAAGACCTATAAGTCTTATGGAAAGAGGAGATATGTAATGTCAAAAGCATTTAGAAGTGGATTTTTTTCAGGAGCACTAGATCAAGGCACATCTAGAATGAAAGCTCGTGATGAAGCATATGACGCTATGGTAGATCAAACATTTAATATAATACCTCAAGCTATACAAGCAAAAGAAAAAATTGAGTATGAAAGAAAAAAACAACTTGATAAAGCAAAACAAATTGCTAAAACTTTTAAAATAGACTTAGATGCTGCAAAAGTTTTTTTAAATGATTTTGATCCAGATGGTAAAGGAAATATATTAACGCTACAAAAAACTTTTGATCAACTAGAATTACAAAAAGACCAAAAATTACTTGACAGCACAAAAACAATGCCTACAGGTTTTGTAGAAAGTACTAAAACTGTTAATTTACCTACAGACACATCTTCTGGTTTTGATAAATTATTTGGAAAACCTACTTTAGCAGATGCTATTGGAGGTGCAGAGCAACGATTAGGCCTTACACCTGGTGAAGGAATGGATGCTTTAAATTACGTAGGACCTGCTAATTTATCGCCTGATCCTTATCGTTTTCAAACGTCTGGAGCATATAGTTTTAGACCTGAATCTACACAGGTAGGTAAAGGCACTATAGATGATGAAAAAATTATTAGTAATGACTTTGCTAATAAGGCAGGAGCTACAGTCTTACAAGATGGTACAATAAATTTTCCTACTATATCAATCGCAACTAGTGGTGGTGGAAGTTTTGAAGTAGATGATACAGAGTTTGGTGGTCTTGTAGGAACTCATAAAACAGTTTCTTCTAGCACTAATAGATTCAGACGAAATAAAAATAATATTCTTATAGATAATACTAATGACAATAATGAAATAATTATATCACAAGGAATTAGTTCTATAGTTACCGCTGCATCTGAAGGAAGTAGATTAAGCACTAGAAAAGACACAAATGGTAATTTAGCTTTTATAGATAATAATGGTGTTCTACAAACAGATAGACTTAGTCATGTATATTCTTATGATCAAACAGGAGGAGTTAAAGAATCTTTTGATACTTCTTTAACTACTGTTCCTTTTGAAGAAATTTTTAGCTTAATTGTAAAAAACAATGGTCTTAGGTCTGACGATTCTGATTATAACGAAATTATAGATAGAAAAACTGGTAACTTAAAAATAAAAAATATGGGAGAAAGACCATCTTATAGTTTAGGCCAACTAAGACTTTTAGATAAAGATCCTGAATACGAAAAAAATGTAAAAGAATTAAAAACTACTTATAAAGGTAAAGAAATGTCTGTTAAGGATGCTCAAGATTTATGGGATGCTGAATTTATGCAAAAAACAAATTTATTATCTAGGCATATAAGCCCACAATCTACAGAAATATTAATTGCAGGAATATATGGCACAGGAACATATAATACTTTGCACAACAATATTGATGATGGTTTATCAGGAAATTATTTTACCCCAACAAGTTTAGGCTCTTACGATAAAGCAGAAAAAAGAGCAAGATATATTATGAATCAACTAGGCTATAATGATGCTGAAATAGATGCTTCTACTACTGCATCAGCAAAAGCTCTTGTAGACAGTGGCACTATAGATCAAGAAAATTTAAATTTAGGATATGAAAGAGGTCTTATACCTATAATGATGTATCAAGGTGAAAAATTTGTTAAAGGTAAATCTAGAAGAAGGATTGTTAAAGGTAAAACAGTTATTATAGATCCAGAACCAGAAAAAATAGATTACAGATGGTTTGATGCTTCTACTGGAGATGTATTTGATAAAGATTATAATCTTATAAATTAATGAGTCATATTAATGGATTTTAAAAATTTAAAAAAACGTGATGATAAAAATTTTGAAGGGTATAATTTTGGTGATCCTGATTTCTTAGAAAGAGGTGCTGCTCAAAAAACCGAAAAAATTGAAGAAGAATCTACTCGTGGTTTTGGGACTACAAATCCTTATGAAGACAAAGATATGGATTTAAATGACTTATTTTATAATAATAAAGAAGTTATCTCTAGTATTAGAAAATATTATTTAGATAGAAATAAAGTTGCAAATACCAAAGATGTAGAAGACTTGGTAAACGAGTTCAGAACTGATATGCGATGGATGGAAAGCAACGAAGTATCTGCTGCAACTACTTTATATTACCTTAATAATACATCACAAGAAGCTGTTAATAATTTTAGAAACGCTTATGACGCATTTAAAGCTATGCCTAAGTTTTATGAACAAGGAACAGTAGATGAAACAACTTCAGAAAGAGCATTTAGATTTGGTGAGGGTGTCTTTGATTATGTTACATCTACAGTAGCATCACCTACAGGTGTTTTATCTTTATTTACTGGAGGAGCAGGTACTGCTGCAAAACAAGCAGCATCTAGAGCTTTTATTTCTACAGCTTTAGAAAAAGTAGGAAGAAAACAATTATTTGATAAAGTAAAAAGAAAAGGTATGTTAACAGGAGCTGCAAAAGCAGGTTTTGTAGATATGGTAGGTGGCGTAGCAACTAATACAGCTACTCAATTCACAAGACAAAGAATAGGTGCTCAAGACGATTTTGATTATGGTCAATTAGCCTTAGTAGGTACTGCTTCAGCTTTACCTGGAGGTTTAATGGGTGCATATACAGGAAGAAAAGGTGTTACGACTACACGTGAAACTATGGATTTATTAGAAGAAGGTTTTGAAGCATTAGGAGGTGCTGCATTAAGAGACTATACTGGTAAAGCAGGTAAAGTACTAGCACAAAAAGAAACTAAAACTGTAGCAGAAAAATTAACAAAAGAATTTGACCAATTCCAAGATAGCCTAGACAACCCAGTTAAAAATCCTTTAGATAAAGAAGTAGTGGAAGAAGGTGAAAAAATACTTAAAGAAGTAGCAGATAAGATTGGCATAGAATCTAAAGGTGGTAAATTTAGTCTTGCACCAGAAGTTATGGAAAGAGTAGCAGGTGCTGCAAGAACAATACTAAAAGAAAGCGGAGAAAAATTAGATCCTAATAGAAGAGTTAGTGAACAAGTATATGAAATGCTTCGAGATAAAAAAATACCTTTTGAAGTATATAGAGATGTTATACAAGAGTTCGGTATAGGTGTAGAAGATTTTGCTAAAGTAGTTCTTATGCAAGCATCTGAATATGGTAGAGGGTTAGGAAGTATAGCTAGTATAAAATCTGATTATGCTATAACGAGTATGAAAGCTATAGCAAATGATATAAGAGCAGCACATACAAAATCAGAATATGAATTATCTATGGATGCTATGAGAGGTTTGAGCAAAAAATCAGGGCGTGAAGAACCAGGAGTTTGGTCTAGACTAAACAATGCAAGAAAAGGTTTGTTAGTATCCCAACCTGCTACAGCTATTAGAAATGGGTTATCTGTGGGAGTATTCCAGGCTGTTCCTGATATTGCTTTATCTGGGTTTGAAAGAGTTATGGCACAGTTAGCAGGAAGGCCTATGGGAGGTGGTTATGTTTCTGATATGAGTGCACTAACAAAACATGTTTTAAACATAGGAACAGGAGATAAAAAAGGAAATTTATATATAGCACAAATATTAAGAGATTTACCAAAACAACAAGATAGGCTTTTTGGTCATTTATTTGGTGACATAGCTAATGATACAACTGCTGAAGCAGGAGAAGGAGTTCTATCTAAAATAGGAACTGGAATAGAAGACGGTGTTAAAATATTAAATTTTCTAAATAGAGGTCAAGAACATTTATATAGATCTGCTGCATTTCTTGCTCATATAGAAAGATCGTTAGCAAGATCAGGAAAAGAAGGATATGCTACTTTAGATGATCTAGCTAAAAAAGGAGCAATACGATCTAGTAAAGATGGTATCATAGATGATCAAATGGTATCCGATGCTGTAGATTTTGCTATGGAATTTACTTTTGCTAATAATCCACCTAGGACTGATCTTTTTGGTCAACTAGGTAATACTATTATTGATTGGGTTAATAAAACTCCTGCAACTTTAGCAATACCTTTTCCAAGATTTATGTTTGCTGCTATGCGTTATCAATATGAGTACTCTCCTTTAGGTTTATTACATAGTGGAGGTATAGGTATAAAAAAAGCTATAAAAGGTAATGTAGATCCAAACACTGGAAAAAAGTTACTTGGTGCTGATGGTAAACCTTTAACTGGATTAAAAAGAATCCAGTCTTTAAATCAAAAAGAAATTAGAGATATAGGTAAAGGTTTATATGGATCAATAATGCTTGGTACAGCAATGGAATTAAAAAATTCAGAGTATGGAAAAGATACAAAATGGTATGAACTAAGATATGATTTAAACAAACCTAATGAAGTAATAGATACTAGAGCACTTTTTCCTTTACCTCAGTATTTATTTGTCGCTGATTTTCTATCTAGATTACAATCTGGCAGAGCCAAAGACACTTCTAAAATAGTGCAAGAAGGTATACAAGCACTTACAGGAGCTAACTTTAGGGGGGGTAATGTTGGAAATTTAGTAGTAGATGGTACTATAGATTTAGTATCTGGAGTAACACAAGATTCAGCAGGTTTAAATAAAGTATATAAAGAACTTATAGATTTAGGAGGTAATATAGGATCACAGTATATGCAACCTTTTAATATATTTAATGATGTGCTTATGCAATATGATATAGACGAGCCTTATTCAAAAGATTTTTTAGGGACAGGCAGGACTGGTAAATCACAAGTAGGGTTTGGACTAGGCCTTAGAGATAATATAACTTCTCCTGCTATAGCTAGAATACTAGGAAGATTGCCTGTAGGATTAGGAAATGTTTTATATAAAGACTTGTACGATGAAGAAAGAAAGTATACAATAGATCCCACACTTCCTGTAAATGAAAGAATACAAAAAATTAATCCTTTATTAAAACAGTTTTTTGGACTAACAGTAGGAAAAACAAGTATGGTTATGAGAACCTTTGATTATTATGGATTAGATTATGGTGATTATAAATTTGTAGGGGGAGATGCAGAGGCACAAAGACAACTTAATCATAATTTACAGCGTGTAATAAATTTTCATATGCCATCTTTACTAGCTAATGAAAAAAGCGAATTTAATTTTTTAGTAGAAAAAGCAGAAAATAAAGCAAGAATAGAAGGAAAAAATGTAAATTATATAGAAGTTCAAAAGTTTTTAAATGATGAACTTATAGAATATAAAAAATTAGCAAGAAATATGTTAGAAATAGAAAACCCTGTATTACTAGATCTTTGGAGAGAACCTAAACGTAGATCTGGTAAAGAAAGAAAAGTATTAGACTATCAAGCAGGAGCAGGAGCTTACGAAGAAAGTTTAGATAATCTTGCTAGAGAATCAAGAAGAACAATTACAAAAGATTTAGAATTTCCTGAACAACCAGAATTTTTAGGTGGACCTTTAAATAATAATTTTAAAGGATTAAAAAGATATGATTCTAAAAATTTTGAAATAAAAGAATAGAGGCGTGTTTCAACTAAAGGAGAAGTAATATGGCAGAAGCACAAAAAACTAAGAAGACTAAGAAAGCAGCACCTAAGAAAGCTGCACCAAAACTTGCTGAAACTGTAGCAGTATCACCGTATAAGAAAAGCGGTATCATACTTGGTGCAACATTAGTAGGTTTATTAATACTAGTTAATATTTTAAGTAGTACATAAGATGGCAGAACACAAGCATCAAAGACGATTTACAAGTAAAATGCAAGCAGACTCATTCTACTCTGTTGCCAAATACGATTTAAATATGAATTGTGATTTACCCTGGCACGATAGAGATAAATGGATTGTAGATTATAGTGGTTGTCCTTCTTGCTCATGTGATGAAGGAGAAAAGTAAAAGGGGATACTAATGGGGATAAAAAATAGGATAAAAGAAGCGACTGTACTAGTTGTTTCATTTAGCATGGTATTGAGTTTAGCCTTATCTACCACTCTTAGAGGTGAGGACTCAAACATAACAAATACAACGACTAGTACGGTAACTTCAACAAATACAAATACCAATAATAATACAAATAATAACACAATTAATAGTACATCTGTTGCAACGAATAATAATAACAATGTAAACACTAGTACTATAACTACAACTGCAACAAATAATAATACAAATGTAGATACTAGCACATCTAATGTGACATCTAACATAACACAAACTCAAGATGTAACTAATACTAGTACTATAACTTCTGTAGGAACAAATACAAATACTAGCACATCAAATAATACAAATAGTAATACAAATTTAAATACAAATAATTCTACAAGTACTTCTTCTGTATCTACAGAAAATATAAATCAAAACACAAATCAAAACACAAATGTAAATACTAATAACAATAGTAGCACTAGTATATCTAGAAATGATTCTACACAGAAAGTAACACAAAGAATTAAAACTGCTCCTCCCTCCGCCATAGCTCCTTCAATAATGTCCTATTCCCAAGACCTATGCACCACAGGAGCTAGTTCAGCAGTCCAGACTCAGTTCTTTGGTGTATCGACTGGTAGAAGTGTACGAGACGAAAACTGCGAAAGATTAAAAAACTCTAAGGCTCTTTATGACATGGGTATGAAGGTAGCTGCTGTAGCTTTACTCTGTGAAAATCCTGGCGTGTGGAGATCAATGATGCAGGCAGGCACACCTTGTCCATATAAAGGTAAGATAGGCCAAGAAGCTAAATTAGCTTGGGAAGAAAACCCACAAGATAGGCCTGATTGGGAAGAAGTAAAGAAAGAAATCTCTACCCATGAGTTTAAAGCATATAAGAAAAAAGATTTCTGTAAGCGTTATTCTACACACAAACTATGTTTAAACTAATATTTATCTTATTGTTTAGCACTTCAGTGCAAGCAACAGATCCTACGTTTACTGTAGGTAATGATTCTCTTATTAATATACAAAACAATGGTACTGCTCTAAACCTCGGTGACGATCAAATGTCTGGAATGAAACCTCTTGGCTTTGACTTTGAGTTTTATGGTTCTACGTTTGATGATGTAAACATATCTATGAACGGTTTCTTTACCTTTCAAAACAATTTCTCTGTGCCCAGGAGCAGAAACTACTTATCAGAAGTTATACCTGCTACCTCTTTTAATTACACAGTATATCCTCTTTGGACAGATTTAATTAATAATGGCACACAAAATCCCTACATCAAAACCTTTGGTAATACAGCAGATACAGATCAATACTTTGTAATTGGATGGTACAATGCAAGAGAGTATAACAATTCTAATAAAAACTCTTTTGAAGCTATATTATACGAGACTACAAATGTTATAGAGTTTAGATATGATAAAATAAATATATCAAACCATGATATAACTATAGGATTACAAGGTAATAATGAAGCTGTAACTTACTTGAGATATGAAGACACCAACAGCACGACCTATAGTGAGACTGATGATTTTAGTTTAACTACAGCAGAAGTTGTAGATGAATCATTTAGTAACTTATCTTCTGAGTGTTTAGTTGATTCTGATTACTCAGAACTTTGTGATGTATATGATTTAACATTTGACACAGATGAAGATGACGATTTTTATTTACAAGGCTCAGGAGTTTCTGATGCCATGTTGTTAGGCTATGATGATGAGGAGGATTTTTATGGGTTCAACACTGAAGAAGTTTATACAGGAACATCTGTTTTTTCTGCGGTTACTGATAGCAGGGATGGTGGCGGTACTTACTATGATGACATTGGTAGCATTAGCTATTTTGACTATGATACAGGGGATGTAATAGAAAATGAAGACACTTTTGATAATTTTGATATACTTGATTTTGGGGATTATACTTTGGATAATAGTGAAGAAGGAACACTAGCTTTTATAGAACTAGATTTAAATTTGTTACCACTACCAGATATACTACCTGAAATAAGAGTAACTGAAGAAGAGTTTATAGAGTTTGCTCAACATATGGATGAACACTTTGACTTTGAAGACGAAATGGATAGAGAAGAATGGGATGAACAGTTTGAAGACTTTGAAGAACCTGCTGAAGAAGAAATAGAACAAAGAGAGGAACTAGAGGAACAGTATGAAGAAGAGATATTAGAAGAAGAGGAAGAAGCATTAGATGAAGCTATTGATGAAATAAGCCCAGAAGAAGTAGAAGAAGGTAATCCGGAAAGATCTGAAAGAAGAAGACAACTAGTAAGAAACAATATTAATGCTACAAATAGAACAACTTCAAGTATAGTAAACTCTAGCATATCTGCAGGACAATCTTCACAAAATGTGAACTCAGGTGGTAGCTCTTCTAGTGCTGTTGTATCATCAAGTGGTGGAGGTGTTTCTACATCTAATTCACCTAGTATATCTGCTCAAATATCTGCAGCACAAGTACAAACTAATACAGTACTACAATCTATAGAAGTTATACCTATGCCTTCAATGGACAATACACCTTCTGTTGCTATGGCAGAGGTCCAGGTAACTACTATGGAAAATCAAATACAAAGTGTTACATCATCTGTAATGACATCATCAGAAGCAGATCAAATAGCAGAAGAAGTAGTTGCTAGTAACATAAGACAACAACAAGAAAATTCCCAGGCTCAACAAGAAGAGTCTGGTGAGTATGATTCTCAAGGCCAAACTAATTTAATTGCCTTTATGAATTATGTACCAAACTTTAATAGTTATTCGGCTGTTACTATACCAGATCAAGCAAACTGGTATCAGCCTACTCAGATATATGCAGACGCTGTGTTGAGGGACAATGGTAATGCATATGGAGAACTAGTTAATACTAGTATGAGTACTTTGTACAATGTGATGCAATCACAACCTGTACAATTATTTATAGATAGGAGATAAGTATGAAAAACATATTACCAAAACTACAGCAGTACATCACCATCGTGGGGGTGATTACGGCAATAGGCGGGGGCTTCTACACGTGGGGACAATTTAATTTACGACTTGATAATATTGAAAAGAAAAAAATTAAGACTGTAAACATTGCCCCACTAAATGAATCCATAGCTGAATTATCAACACAAGTAGATAGTCTTGAAAAAAGATTAGATAGGCTTGAAGGAAGGTTTGATAAAATAGGTAACAACGATAACCCTTTAGCTAATTAATTTATATTGTAAATAGTATATATGGATACAATCAATTTGATTAATAGTATAAAATGAGTATAACTGTCCTCAACACATAAGGAGGCAGTCGTGCAGTATTTTATAGGGTTAAGTTCAATGTTTACTCTTATAACATGCATATTAAGGGTAATA
>Ga0181417_1000172_pt1 | contig 20899 bp, 22 predicted proteins | sample 40SPOviralmetaG_FD_130142 | JGI IMG/M metagenome (GOLD analysis project Ga0181417, IMG submission 130142) | Marine viral communities from the oligotrophic San Pedro Time Series (SPOT) site, San Pedro Channel, CA, USA - 40 SPOT_SRF_2013-02-13 | ecosystem: Environmental > Aquatic > Marine > Strait...
TCGTTCCTCCTTCTACTGGTTATAAAAGACCTCTCATTTAATATACTTCACTCCATTTATATTTCTCTTATACTCCTCTCATTTTATATACACTCATTTATATTTCTCTTTTTATATTTAAAATAGTACATTTCATAAAAAATTTTAAAATTTTAAAATAAATTTTAAAAATAAAAATAAAATTAAGAAATGTACTCTTTTTATATTCTTTTATATTCCTAAATCTCTTCTATCTGATCAGGTGTAAGCCAAAGCTATATCCCTTGCGCATTATAATATTTAGCATTATCTGGTTTTTTAAATACACCTGCTTCTTTTACTTTTAAAATCAACTGTAATATAACCATTCGTTGTATTATTATTTAAAAAATTTTTATTATTTGACATTTTAAATGCAAAATTGCAAATTTTATCAGTATCAATTTTTGTAGGATTTACACAAATAAAACTTTCTTTAAAACTTGTATTTATTATATATATAATATATTAAAATTTTTAAACTTCTATATATTAATTTATTTATACTAAATAAATAAAAAAATGATAATATTTTTTTTGCTTTTATATATATGGAATGCACAAAGTGTAAAAAAAGATTAGATATTTCTGATTTTTCATATAAAAATAAAGAAAAAAATATTTTATATTTTCATTGTGATATATGTAGAGAAAAAATTAAATCTCAAAAAAATAAAAAATATATTGAAATAGAAAATTATAATTTAGTAAAAAAAATGAATTTTATTATTTGTAAATGTGGTAAAGAATATGTAGCTTTTAGAGACTATCATATACAAAGACATGAAAATAGTAAAAAACATATTAAATATATTAGTAACAATAAATAATAGATATGAATATAAATTCTAATATTAGTGTTATTGATTTATATTTTAATAAAATGGAAAAAATTTTAAATAATGATTTAATACATAAAATTTTTACTTATATTAATATTAAAATTATTAAAAAACAAAAATTCTTTAAAAATATATTAAATATTGAAATTATTAAATATAAAAATATTTATTATAATGATACTAATTTTTTAATATATAGAAATAATAATAATAATATTTTGTTAAATAATAAAAAAAAAATAAAAAAATCTAATTATAAACTTATTAAAATGAATAATAATATTAATATTGATGATTATAATAATATATTAAATTCTTCTAATATTAATTATAATTATGATAATTTAATTAATTCTAATATTATTTTTGATACTACCGATGATAATATTATATTAGATAATATTTATAATAATACCAATTCTAATATTAAAATTATTGTTAAATATATATAAAATATTTATATATTTCTTTTTAAAATTATATTATTTAAATTTAATTCAAATAATTTATTATTATTTTTTTTTATTTTATTTCATCTCTTTACTCTTGTCTTTCTTTTATTTAATTCTTCTATTTCATTTTGTAGTGTTTTTATTTCTTTTATTAATATATTTTTTGTAAATTTATTTATATTTATATTAAATTCAAATATATCTTTATCTGCATTTACTGATTTTATTCTTTCATTTATGTTTGCTATTTTTATTAATATATTTTTACTATATTCATTTATATTTTCTTTTATATATAATATTTCATAATATTCTAATTCTTTATTTATTTTTTCTATTATTTTATTATAATTTTTTATTTTATCTTTATATTCGTCTAATACATTTGTTATTATTTTTAATATTAATTTCTTTTCTACATATTTATTATAATTTTTATTTAATTCATTATCTAAATTATTTAATATTTCATTCATTATTAATATTATTTTATTTTTTTTTCTTTTTATTTACCACAATAATTATTTATATAAAAATAATACAACCAATAAAATGGTCCTAATAAAGTTGATATTAATAATCCCATTACATTTTCTAATTTATTTTTATTATATTTAAAACAATATATTGAATAAAACCATCCTAATATACCTAATAAAAACCATACTAATACTATTATTACTACTATTATATTTAAATATGAATTATTCTCTCTTTTTTCTGGTACTATATTTTCCATCTTTTCTATTATTTTTTCTTTTTTATTATGCGACTTCTTATCTATTAAATTTTTTACAGTATTATATCCTGCTTCATCTGCTATTTTTCTTTCTAATAATATTTCTGGATCTCTTTCATCCATTATATAATCTCTATTCTATTTTGATATTTTAATTTTTTAAATAATCTGGTAGAAAATCATCTGTTAAATAATTTATTAATTCTAAATCTATACAATTATCACTATAACTATTTTTATTTGATAAACAATATGATGACCCTAATATTGCTTTATATGTTGGATTTAAATTTATTGGTCCTGGTAATCCTGGATCTCCTCTTGGACCTTTTTCACCTTGATTACCTCTTATTCCTGGTTCTCCTCTTGGACCTCTATCACCATCTTCTCCTGTCTCACCTTCAAAACATTTACCATCAAATCCTTTTTTACCTGTTGGACCTTTTACTTTATTTAAGTTTATTGATATTATATTCTTTTTAAATGATGATGAATCTTCTGGTGGTGTATATTTTGATAATATGTGATTATTATATTTAAAATTTATTTGTGGTATATATGGTTGATCTCCTTTCTCTCCATTTGGTATATATATTTTAACTTCTTCTGTTATATTGCTATCATGACTTTCATATTTTCCTAAAAAATTATCTGTATTTTTATCTAAAAATGTTATATTTGGTATCTCTTTCGCATTAACACCATCAAAACCAACTTCTCCATCTTCACCATCTTCTCCACGATCTCCTATCGGTCCTTCTGTTCCTTCTTCACCTTGTTCTCCTTTTTTATTTATATATTCTACATTACAATGATCATTCGTTTCTATTTTACATTCACTATTTGTAAATAATTCTTTTTTTAATTTTTTATTTATATTATATATTAATATTATTATTATTATTATTAATAATATTATTAATAAATAATAATATTTATTAATTATCTCTAATAAATTAAAAAGAATATATTTAATAAAAATAAATTATAATATTTTTGTAAATGCAGCTCCTATTAATAGTGCTATACCCGCAAATAATGGAAATAATGGCCATATTATATGTCTATTATTTAATTTAAATACATATGGGTCATTATTATCATAATATATTGGAAATTCATCAAATTTTCTAAATGGTATAAATTCATTATATAATGATGTCTTTCCTAAATATTTTTGATTATTTGCATAATATACAAAACTTATATTACAATAATATTTAAAATTACTTTCTATTTTACAATTTGATTCCACTATCATCGCATATGTTTTTGTATAACTATTATAATATAAAAAATATCCTGATATACATATTAATAATATTGCAAAAATTATAGTTACAAAGAAATAAAATGATTGTAAAGAAAGCATTCTAATTTTACTTTATTCTAATATTATATTATAGAAAAAAAGTACATTTCTTAATTTTATTTTTATTTTTAAAATTATTTTTAAAATTTTAAAATTTTTAATGAAATGTACTTTTTTATATATTATTATTTTTTATTAAATCTTTTATATTTTCTATTTGTTCTTTATAATATTCTAATGGTTCTTTTAATAAAACCAATGTTAATAATTCTTGTATTAGTTCCTCGTATTTATCTAATTCCATACTTAAACAAATATTTTTTTTATTTTCATAGGCAAATTTTTGCATTAACTGTCCTTTATCATTTATTATTTCTTTTACTAAATTATTTATATTTTTATAAATATATATATCATCTTTTTTAATTAATGCTGTTTTTTCATTTTCATATTTTATATTATTATTTTCTGGAAAATCTTTATTAAAATGTATTTCTTCTGTTAAAAGTGTTGGTATATTATATGAATTTTTAAATATTGATAACATTTTTTCAAAGGTTAAATAATCTAATCTTTCATTTCCATAATTATTTATATTAATATTTATTGTATTATTATTATTATTTTGTGTTTCAATATTATTATTTATTTGTGTTTCTATATTATTATTAGTTGTATTATTATTAGTTGTATTATTATTAGTTATATTATTTTGTGCATTTGGTATTCTAGCGTGTATTATACTTCTTTGATTACAATTATTTTTTTTCATATGTCTAGCTTTATTATGTCTATTTGTAAAACTTATCATACATCTTGGACAAGTTAATTCATCAACACCTGTACATTTTTTTTCATGTTCTATTAAATATCTTTTACTATTATAAATTTTATTACACTTTTTACACATATTTTGGTTTAAGGGTACATTTTTTCCGTTAGGGATAACATTTTCACCGTTAGGGATAACATTTTCACCGTTAGGGATAACATTTTCACCGCCAGGGATAACATTTTCACAAGTTACATTATAACTATTATTTTCAATAATTTGACATTTATGCATACGAAACTGATGTTTTTTTAAATCAAATTTTCTATGTGTTCTATAATTACAAAATTCACATTTATGCTTTTTATAGTCGTCGTTTTCGTTCATTACTATAAATAGTATATATTTTATTTTTAAATATTAAAAATCATTATCAGAATTTTTTCGTTTTTGCGTTAGCGACTTTAAAAATTTTGAAACCTATTTTTTTTATAAAAAAAAATAAAAATCTTTTTTTTGTAATTTTTAAATTAAAATTAATAAAGCATAATAATAATATAAAATTATTATAAAATTATAGTTTTTTAATAAAAAATCATGCTTTTTAGTTTTTTTAAAAAATAGTACATTTCATTAAAAATTTTAAAATTTTAAAATTAATTTATAAAAATAAAAATAAATTAAGAAATGTACTTTTTTAATAAATCTAATTTTATTTTTTTTATTTATAAACTAAAATAGTACATTTCATTAAAAATTTTAAAAATTTAAAAATAATTTATAAAAATAAAAATAAATTAAGAAATGTACTATTTACAATAATTCTTTTTCTAATTAACAATCACTACTAGAAAAAACATTAGAAATATCTATATCTGGATTTTCTATTTTCATTGTTTCATATAAATCATTAATTAATATATTATATTTATGATTATTTGGTTTTGTAGTACATAATTCGTTTTTAATACGATTCTCTCTTCTTTTTAAAGGTGGTATATATTTTTTATTATTTTTTTTATCATTTAAATCAAATATAATTGCATTTAATAAATCATTTGTTAAACATATATTATTTTCATTTTTTTTCCAACAAATTTTATTATTAATTTTAATGTCTTCAAAAACTGATTTTTCTTTTTCACCACCATTTATACCATCTTTTCCTTTATTACCAGTATTTCCTACTTCACCTGGTTCACCTTGAATACCTGGTTTACCATCAGGTCCTTTATCACCTTTTTCACATTTACTACATGCTGCTGTTATACCAACATTGCCTTCTAAACCATTTGGAACTTTTATTATAATAGGTTTTATTTTACTTGCTTCTGTATCATCTGGTGGAAAATAAGTTCCTAGTATATCATCATTACTATAAGAACTAATTGGAATGTTTACTTCTTTATTATCAATATTATAATCTATTTTAGAATCTATATTAACATCTTCTTTAACAAATATAATAGGACCTACTAAACCTTCAATACCTTTTATACCATCTGGAACATTTATATAAAGTTTTTCATTATTTGCCGCTTCTCCATCTGGTTGATATCTACCTAATTCAATTCCATTTTTATCTTGAAAAATAATAGGACCACTTTCTATACCATCATCTCCTCTATTACCTATATTACCTAAAACACCATCTTGGCCTTTATCACCAATATCACCTCTTAATCCAGGTAAACCTTTTTTACCAGTTCTATACTCAATCTTATCTAAACTCGCTTTTTTTGCAGCTTCAATATCAGATTCAAGATCATTAAGATTCTTAAAATTATCAATTATATATTTTTTATTTATTATAATAAATAAAGTTATTATTATTATTATAAATATAAGTGTTAAATTTATTATATTCATATTTACCTTATAAATTAAAAATATAATATTATAAAAATAATTTAATTATTAATTAATTTTCTTATATTTTCACTATTTATACAATTATTTTCATTATCAATACAAAGATAATTTTTAAATAAAGTTTTATTATTGTTTATATATATATTTTCATCATTATTACCAATAACTAAATTATAAGGTATTAAATTATTTTTTACTTTACCGGAACCATTATTAATTAATAATAAATTATCATTTATATTTTTTTCAATATTACCTACATCACCTTTTATATAAGTAATATCACCTTTATCTCCTTTATCGCCTCTATCGCCTTTATCTCCTTTTAAACCATTTAAACCTTTTAAACCTATATCACCTTTTTCACCTTTTTCTCCGTTATTACCAATTTTCCCTTTTAAACCATTTAAACCTATATCACCTTTTTTACCCTTACCACCTTTTTCACCCTTATAACCCATATCTCCTATATTTCCCTTTTCACCTCTTTCACCTTTATTTCCTTTATATCCTTTATCACCTTTATCACCTTTATCACCAAAAGCACCTTTATAACCTTTTATAGAAACTTTAGGATTTTCACCTTTTTCTCCTTTTTCACCCTGTTCACCCCTTACACCTTTTTCACCTTTTGATTGTAATGGTAAATAAATATTTTTATTTTTTTTATTATTATTATATTCTCCTAAATATTTTACATTATTATCATCTGTATAAATATAAAATTTTACTTTATATTTATTTTGAACTTTAAAATTTTCAAGTTTATATTTATAATTATATAAATATATACTTAAAAAAATTAATAATAAAATAAATATTAAACCAAATAATATTATTAAATTATTCATATTTAATAATTATAATTATTTTATTTTATAAATTTCTTATTTTAATTAAATCATTTGCTGTAATACAAGAATTTAAATTTGTACCAAAACAAATTTTATTTTTAAAAATAGTTTTCTTTGATTTAATATTTAATGTATCTCCATCTATTATTAAATCACCGGTTCTTTTATTATTATTTATACTTTTTAAAAATATATTACCTTCACATTTACCAGTATCTCCTTTCGGACCTTTACATATTTGTTTATCACCTTTTTCACCTTTATTTCCTTTATCACCTTTATCACCTTTATCACCTGTTTTACCAATATTACCTTTATCACCTTTTTCTCCTTTTAAACCTTTTGGACCTATATCACCTTTTTGACCTCTATCACCTTTTTCACCTTTTTCACCCTTATCACCTTTTTCACCTTTTGGACCTCTATCACCTTTTTCACCCTTATCACCTTTTTTACCCTTTTCACCCATATCTCCTTTATCTCCTTTAGAACCTTTATCGCCTTTTTCACCTATTGGACCTCTTAAAAGTAGTCCTTTATCACCTTTCTCTCCCTTTAATCCTCTATCTCCTTTTTCACCTTTCTCACCTTTTGGTATTTTTATAATATTTTCTATAATATCTTTTGAAAGTATATCATCATCGCTATAATTAGGATATTTTCCTAATACATCAAATGTTTTAGAATCAACAAATTTAATATAACTATTATCAAAATATTCTGTTATTTTATTTTCAATATAATAAGTTTTTATAATAATAGTAATAATAAATATAATAATAAAGCTTAATATCACAAAATCAATTAATTCCATTTAATTATTAATAATATTAAATAAATAAATATTTTATTTTTATAATATATAATATTAGAATATATAATTTTAAATGTATAATTATACTAACTATATAATATATATAATAATATTATTATTAATAATATACATATTATATTATATTTATATTAAAAATATTAATATTGAAAATTTTAAATCTCAATGTAATCTATCTCCTAAAAATATATTAGAACAAGATAGTTGGTTTACAAATTTAAAAAATGAAATATGTGAATTATATGCTACTCAAGAATTAAATAATGGTACTGATTATACTCGAAATCAACTTAAATTATATTGTCGTATGAAAATATTACCTAATTTAATACAAAAAAAAGATGAAAATGGTGCAACTATATCACAAGGTTTATCAGCTATAACAAATAAATTACAAATAAGTGTAAAACATATTGAATTAATAAAACATATAATAAATTCAAAATTAATTTTAAATTGTGTAATACCAGCATATCCATTAATTTGGATTAAAATAAATGATAATGAAACAAATGAACCAAATAATAATTTAATATTATTAAAAAATGACTCTATAGAACAATCCTTTAAAAGTTTATTTGGTTCTGAAATAATAAATATATCTCAAGATGAATATAATTCTTTTAATATTCAAGATTTACGTGTTAATCATTATATAGAATTTATAGATATCAATAATAATACTATTAAATATAAACCAAAAATGAGTCAAATTGAATTTGATTATAGTATTAAATTAGGTAATGCAGATGATGAATATATTTTAAATAAAGATACTAATGAAGATTTATGTTTAACAAATGATTATTGTTATAATAATGATAATAAATGTATTAAAAATTCAGATAAAAATAAATATATTAATAATTATAGTTTAAAATTTATGAGATGGATTCAAGCGGATAAAAGTTTAGAATATAATCCTAGAGCAGTTAAAGTTATTGATTATACTTCAGATAAACATGATAAATTAGAAGCATTAGCAAAAAAAAATAATTTTATATATTTTGATTTAACATCATTATCACCAGAAGAATATGAAGAATATTCTCTTTTATTTAATCAAGTTAATCCTACAAAAAGAATATATATACAATTAAATGAAATAGAACCTAAAGATCCAACAAAAGCAACTTTTTATTATGAACCAAAAGCTATATTTTATGATACTAATTATTTAGCAAAAAAAATATATAAATTTAATGATAATTTAGTAGCACAAATTGAAGAAAAATTAAGAGAAGATGATGGAACAGAAAATTCAGACCCTTGTATTATAGATAAAAAAGCAAGTTATGAAATATCACAAAGAAATCAGTATGATTTAAATGAACATTTATCTAATAGTGATATTTTAAATGGAATAAATTTTACAAAATATGGTAAAATAGAAGAAATTGGTAAAACAGATGAAATAAATAATATAACAGGACCTCCCAATGAAAGATATAGTGAATTAAGTACTTATCTACATTATAATAATAGGAAAAAAGAACTAAATGAAGATTGTAAATTTTATAAATCAAGTGTAATAGATGAACCTGGTATAGAAAAAAATAAATTACCTGAAAATGGTTATTTTGAAACAATGATAGAAGATAATTTAGTAAAATGGGGTAAAAATACAAATATTTCTTTAGATAATTTAACTACAGAAAGTGGAAAACATCATATACAGAATAAACATGTTACAAAATTACAAGAAGATATAGATAATGAAATAAATAATTGTAAATATACATCAAGTGATATTGATAGTTGGAATGATACTGATGAAATTGATTACAATGGAAATAAATATGGTATTATAAGAAATGAAGAAAATCCAGATTCTTATATGGGTGGATATATTAAAAATGAAAATGCTAGATTAAAATATAATAATGAAAAAAGTAAATGTAAAAATATTAGAAATAGTGATGGTGAATTAAAATCTATAATTAGTAATGGTACAGAACAATATGGTAGAATTTCAAATTCATTAACTTTTGATAATACTTTATCTGATGAAGATTTATTAAACACAACATATACACATAATTCAATGTATCCATATATTGAAAATGATTATGCTAGAAAAACAATAGATAAAGTATGTTTTGCTGAAAGTTTAAATAATAATGGTATTAAAATATACGGTGAAATAGGTAATAATGAAGGTGAATATGGTAAAATAGGACAAAATTGTAATCAATATATTAAAAGTGCAGTATGTTCTGAAAAACTTCAAAATATAAAAGATAAAATAACAAGTAGTTTATCTCAAGGTGAAAATAAAAGATTAAATAGAGTATGGGATAATATACAAAATAAAGAAAAATGTTATTGGAATAAAATAGAAACTTTAACTGATACTGAAAAAATTACTTTAGATAGTAATTATAGAGAATGTTTAGATAATTTATTACAAAATGGATATAATGAAGAAATACATGATTATACAAATCCACCAATATATAATAAAGAATTAATAAAGAAAACATATATTGAAAGAACTAAATTAATATGGACTGAAGAAATTTCTTCAATTATAGAAGATAATTCATCAAAAATAGATGTATCAGAAATAATACCCGAAGATGTTAAATTAAGAATAGCAACTGATATTAAAAATACAAGCGATGATAGTTCTTATTTACAAATTGCTGGATATTCTAAAATAACAGAAAATCTATGGAGACAATTATTAAATAATAATCATTATAAATTAAGTAGATTAAGTAATAATAATATAGATAATATTTATTTTAAATATAATCTAGATGGTAATACTAAATATTATATAACAAAAGATACAAATATTTATTGGAAAGAAAAATATAATTTATATAATACTAAATATGAAGATAAAGAACATACACAAAAAGAACATTTACATACATTTGGATTAGATTGTGGAATCCCAGACAACTATTTAAAAGATGGTGAACAATGTACTGAAAATAATGGTTATATGTGTATACATAAAGATAATAAAACTCAAGCTCAATTAGATGAAGATATAACAAATTTACCAAATACAGATTGGTATAGTGGTCTAATACAACAAGGTATAAATTATGCTGAAAATAAATTTATAGGAAGATATTATAATACAACATTAGGTACACAATGTCAACCATGTACTGATAGTAATAATACTAAACCATCAAATTATATTGAAAGAGAAACAGAACCAAATGGATATTGTAATACTGAACAAACTATGAAATGTTCTGATAATACACAAGATGAATTAAATACAGGTAGTAAACAAGCATATGACTGGATGATTGATTATGAAGACAAATGTAGAACTATGAATGAAATAAGTTGTATTAGACAAAATGATTTATTATAATTAAGTATTTTTTTAATTTATTTTTATATAATATTATTAGAGAATAAATATAATTTAATATTAATAATGTATAATAATTATTCAATATATATATATTTATTAATGTTAATATTATTATTTATAATAATATATTATATTTATAATAAAAATATTGAATATTTTAATGCTGAAGCAATTGATTATATACATGATGTAAAATGTGCAAAAGATAAAATATATTATGATTTTTGTTTAAGTCAATTAGGTGTATGTCCTAATTATTATCCAGATGACCGCACTTGTCCCACAATATGTAAAATTGTTGTTGGACTCGCTTTATTTTCAAAAAATGCTGCAGTAAATTTATTAAAAGACCAAAATAGTATTAATAATTATAATAAAAATATTACTGAAATAGAAAAATATATGGGAAAAATTAATGATAACAATTTAGATATTAAAAATGGTTTAATAGATGAATTCTTTACTGAAAGTAAAGATAATTTAAGTCCACTATTATGGATTAATTTAGGTTCACATAAACCAAATAATAAATATATTAAAGATTTAGAAGACTTAAATCTAGAAGCTTTATTAATATTAAAAGAAACATTAAAACAAAAAACACTAAATAATTTTGATAAGTCAATTATTGAAATAGAAAAATCAGAATTATATGAAAATATTGAAAATTCTAATTTATCACAATCGGTTAAAACTCGTATAATTAATAATGGAAACTATAATGAATTAAAAAGAACTGATAATTATTTTACAAAAAATCTTTTTAATAATTATTTAAATAATCATAAAAAAATACCTATATTTAAAATTAAGTATGATGATAATACAAATAGATATTTTGCACCTATAATGATAGATGTTTGTAATTTAGATTTGAATATTGAATTAAACAAAAATATAAGAATAGATGAAGGATATCATAAACAAGAAACATTATCTAATGGAAGAAATAAATATATAACTAATAATGAATTAAAAACAACTTGTAGTAATTTAAATTTTAATAAAAAAGGTGATAGTAGTGATAAATATACCAAATATGTAAATAATGAAGAAATATTAGGTGTTTCTCAATCAGATTCTAATATAAATAAAAATAATTTAATAAATAAATTTAAAGATTTATTTGAAAATAATAGAACTATAATAACAGATAGAGCTTCTTTACCATCTGAAGATGATATAGAAAAAGAAATAAGCAATATATTAGAAATTAGAAATGAAATTAATAGTAAAAAATATATAACAAAAGAAGAATTAGAAGATATATTAAGTGAATTACAAACATGGAAAACAAATAAATTAGCTAATTTAAATCCAGATAGTTTATGTGAATATAAATATAATGCATTACAAGATGCTATATTTGAATCCGAGAAATTATTATTTAATGGAAAAGAATTTGGAAAATTAGCATTAAGAAAAGATAGTAATAATAATATAATTGATGAAAAAGATAATGAAATATATCAAGATGAAAAATTATATGTTCTTAATGCTGATGTTAATGATAAAAAACAATTAGTAGAAAAAGAAATAGATGAATGTTTAGTAAGAAAATCTAATACTTATATTCAAGATAAATGGATAGAAAATCCTAATTTAACAATAAATGATGATGGTATAGAATGGTCTAAAAGGTGTGATGATAATACAACTTGTATGCCTGATGATTATGTAGAAGTAAATAAATATTTAAGAAAAAAAGAAGAATTAGATATAAATATTAATAATTGTAAAATTAAAAAAAATGAAAGATGGGGATTACAAAAAGAAATTAATATAGCTGATAATGAAAATATAAAAATAGGAAGAATAGGAGATAGTATTCAACATTATAATAGATATTCAAAACACATAGAAGATATTAATAATATTAAAGAAAATGAAAATAATTGTCAATATTTTGAAAGTGAATTAATAGGTAATAAAGTAAATATTAAAAATATAAAAGATAATGTAGATGAATGGTATGGTAAAATAGGAAATAGTGATAATAATTATATGACTACTTCTGATTTTGATAATAAATTAAATACAGATTGTGCAATTTTTAATAGTGAATGGGATGAAAATAATAATAGATCTACAACTGGATATGGTTTAATAGGAAATGAAACAGGAAAATATGGAATAGTGACAAAATTAGATTTTGAAAGAAGAGATCAAAATAAATATATAACAAATAGCCAATGTATTGAAGATATAAATAGAGAAAGACAATTACATCAAGATAATTATACACAATCTCCTACAGATAGTTTAATTAATCAAAGAAAAGCACAAATTAAAGACTTAATTACTAATAATAAAACTGTAACATATAATAATTTAAGTGATATACAAAAATTAGATAATTTGTATGGAGAATGTATACGACAACATACACCTGATGGTGAAACTAATGAACCAGTTATATCTAATGATGAATTTGATGATAAAGTTGAAATTAATAAAAATAATGAATTAGATTGGTGGTATCAAAATGCTATTAGTTCTGCAATATCTGATGTTGATAATAAATATAAAGGTAAAAAATATAGTGGAGGTGTAAAACTAGATCAAACATGTCCTCCAAATGATGGAGATTGGTTAGCACCAAATACTTGTAAAGAAGAAGATTATGAATGTAGATCAACTGATAATACAATTTCAATTAGTAATTATAATAGTAAAATAGCAAGTGAAAAAGATATATTAAATTATGTAACAGATGCACCATGTAGTGAACATACTGGAAAATCTACAATGGGTGCTATTGAAAGAAAAGGTTTTGATGATAATATTAATAAATATGCAAATAGATATGAAGCAAATGGACAAATATGTAATAAAGAAGGTAATACACCGAATAATTATAGAGAACCGGGTACAGATTCAGTATGTGTTGATGGTCAATATTGTACAACAAATAAAGATATACATAATGATTATATTAATAAATATAGTATGGATAAAGAAAAAGAAACTTGTAATGAACTAAATAGAAATATATGTTCTGCATATGAATTACCAGTACAATCAAATAATATTACAGATTTACCAATACAAGTAATAAATCCAATAGAAAATACTTTACCACCATTATTTACATATGGAAGAATAAATGATATAACAAAACCTCCTAATTATTCTGAAATTTAATTAATAAATATTTTTTTTATAAATTTAATAAATAAAAATTAGATATAAAAATATAAGTATAACAATAAAGAGATGATATATGAATCTTATTTTAAAAATTTATGTGGTATAATAATACCACATGCTGGTAAAGAATATGCTGGTAAATGTAGAGAATCAATATTTAAAAATGTAAATGAAGAAAAAGAAACAGAACATATAATATATATATCAGCATTACATAATATAAAAGACAAAGAAAATAGAATACATATATTAGAATTTGAAAATGAACATATAGATTATTTTAATAGAGGGAATATAAATAATTATATATTAAATAAAGATGATTTTACAGAAGAAGTAAAAAAAGAGCATTCATATAAATGGGTAAAAGATGAATTAAAAGAAACTTTTAAAAAAGCAAATATATTAGTAGTATGTCCTACACCATATAGTGATTTAAAAAATTTAGCAAATGATATTATAAGTTATATTTTTAAAAAAAAAAATGAAAATAAAAAAATATTATTAATAGCAACTACAGATTTAATACATTATGGTAATAGATTTAATAATAATATAAAATTAAATTATCCTGAACAATTAGATAAATGGAGAAAAGAAGAAAATATAATAGAAAATATGTTAAATAATAATTATAAAGAAATAGATAAAGAATTAATATGTGGCCCATATGCTATACAAACATTTATGTATATATCAAATTATTTTAAATGGAATAGTCGTGTAATAGATTATTATGATTCAAGTAATTATAATAAAAATTTATTAGAAAAATATAGTATTAATTTAGAAAAAAAAGACAAAGAATTTGTATCATATGTATCAATAATATATGGAGATTTTGAAAAAGATAATATATTATTACCAATAGATATAATATTAGGATTTGTATTAATAAAAACAATAATAACATTAAAATTATTAAATATAGAAATAAAAAATATAAGATTACCAAAATGGAATAAATTTAATGAAATGACAAATGGAATATTTATATCTACACAAATAAATAATAAAACTAATTCGTGTACAGGAATATTTGAATTAGAAGAAAATAATTTAAATAGTTCATTAAAAATAACAAAAATAGCAGAGAATAGTGTAGATGATTCAATAAATAGATGGAAGAATCCAATTAAAATAGATGATGTAGATAAATATATTATTAAAATAGAAATAATAGATAATTTAAAAGATTGGAAAGAATATGATTCTGATGAAATAATTAAAAATTTTAAATTATCAGAATCAAATGGAATATTTTTAAAATTATATAATAATAATAATGCAACATATTTACCAGTAGTAGCAATAGAAAATAAAGATATATGGAGTGTAGAAGATTATATGAATAATTTAAGTATAAAAGCGGGTGGAAATAAAGAAGATTGGAAAATAAAAGGAAGTAAAATAAAAAAATATAATAGTGTTAGTTTTAAATATATTAATGAGACTGATACAATAACAGTATTATAAATCAGAAAATAATTCTATATATTTAACAATATTATGACTTTTAAAAGTGTAATCAATTTTACATAAATAAATAAATAATCTTTTAATAGCAATATATGCTTTATTTGGTTTAATATAAATTTTATCATCTTTAAAAAATATACTTGAACATACATGTAAATAATAACCATTTAAAGGTAATTTAGGTACAGGATCACCAGAAATAACAATACGATGTGTAGAAATATTAAAAGAATTATATAAATTAACAAAATTTTTATCACCAATTCTAGGAGAACCAAAAGTAACACAAATAATATTTTTATTATAACTAAATGGTTTATCAACAATATCAAAAGCACAAATATTAGCTAAAGCACCACCTAAACTATGTCCACAAATAATAATATTATCATAATTTACTTTATTATAAATTAAATAATTATATAAATTATATTTAATATTATTATATTGATTATAGTATCCATTATGTACATAAAAATCTATATTATTTTTTTGATATTTAACTAATTTTAAATTTAAATTGGTTTTCCAATCATTAAAACTAGAAGTTCCTTTAAAACAAATATATAATGATTTATTATAATAAGATTTTGAAAAATTAATAGATTTATCATAAACATCTCTAGATAAATAAGAACAATGTTTATATAATAACATATCTTTTTTATTAATACTAATTTTATTAGCAAAATTATTAATAAAAAAAGTATTTGTTATTATTAAATTAAAATATAAAATAATATAAAAAAATTTTTTTTGTATATTCATATATATATATAAATATAAATATAATTATAATTATAATTATAAATTTATTTATAATTATAATATAATAATGCTAAATTTATACCAATATTAATATTATGTTCAATAATAGAATTTTCTAATATATTTATTTTATTAAAGCAATAATCAATTAATAAATTAATTTCATGATTATAAATCCAATTTCTATATTTTTTATCATTAATATAATAACCATCTAAATCATAAATTAAATATGCACTTTTTTCAAATATATCATATTGATTTAAAGAATTTACATCATTAATAAAATTATAATCATCTTCTTCTATATAAGTAAGATCATAAAATTTAATATCACATTCTAAAAAACAAATTAAATCATAATATTTTTTTATTTTATTTTCAATTTGATAAATAGAAAATTTATTAGTATAATAAATAGATGTTTTTGATTTTTTATTATTTAAGAATTTATTAAATAAACGAACCATTTTAAGTTGTTCATGACTACCATGAAGAGGCATTTTAATAACAACAAACTACTATCTGAATAAGAGAGTATTAAAAGGACTTATCAAAATTATAGTATTAAAATTAATTCAAATAAAAAAATAATCATTTTTTTTTATATAAAACTAAATTCTAAAATTTTATTATAAAATTAATCAATTCTAGGAAACCAAATATGTCTTGTATATCCAAAATCACTTTTAACACTATTTATTTTAGAAATAAGTTCTAAAATAAATTCTTTAGTTTTAATATATTGTTTATTTTTATCTAAAATTAATTTTTTTCTTTTTTTAATAGCATTATTAATTTCTTCTTCAAGTGTACTAATAGTATTAATATAGAAATTTTTATAAACTTCAATAATAGTTTCTTGAATAGAGATTATTTCTTCTAAAAATTCAATATTTTTAAATTTTGTTGCTAAATTAATTTTATATTGTTTATCAGTTAATTCTTTTTGAACATATTTAATTCTTAATTCATCTTTCCAATAATCATAATCTTGTAGTTTAAGACGATTATTAATTAATTCAACTTGATTAAAATGATTAATTTCTTCATATATATATAATAATTTTTTAAGATAATATTCTTCAATTGCATCAGAAATAGTAAATTCTTTAAGAACAATATTTGCTTCATCTAATTTTTTTTTTGCCCAAATTTTTGCATCTTCTTTTACTTTATCAGTTACTTTTTTGTTTTGTAAATATTCATTTTCAAATTTTCTAATAGAAGGATTATAATAAGTTTTTTTCCAATTATAATCTTTCATAAATTTTCTATTAATAATTGTTAATTTATTAGTTGATTCATGATATAAATTTTCACAAGGATTATCATTTGGATTTCTTTGAATAACTAAACCATTTTCTCTCATATATCTAAAATATTCAGGATTATGTAAAACACCATTTTTATTAATTTGTAAAGTTTTCCAATCAAATGTTGTATGACAACTTACACACCACATTTGGTCACATCCTGATGTTTTCATTATAGAAATATTACATTTAGGACAAGGTTTACTTTCTTTTTTAATTAAATTAGCAGTATCAATATCTTCTTTTTTACATTCATGATTATCATTATTTTTTAGAAGATGACAATGTTTGCAAGTTTCTTTATCACAAATATTACATATCCATTTACTATTAACAAAACCATTACAATCATTATTAGCACAAGGAAATTTATATTCAATAGTTGTTTTTTTACTAATAATATTTCTAACAGAAGTATTAATATTTTTAGCATAAGCTTCATATGCAGTAATTTCATAAAATTTTTTATAACCTTCTAATGTTCCTCTATGTTCTAAATAATAATCAGAATCATAATAATCTTCTCGAAGTTGATTAGCAATCATAAGACTTTTTTTTTGTTCTTTAATATTAGCAATAATTGGTAAAATTTTGGGAATTAAAATTTTTTCTTCTTTAAAAAGTAATTCTTTAATATGATTTTTATATAAATTATCAATATAATTTTTACCAAATAAACTAATAAGAATAGTTCTATTAAATTTACGATGACAATTCATACAATTTTTTTCTGTTTTTAATTGATTTTCAATTGTATATTTTTTTAAACAATTAGTACAACATTCAAATAAACAAAAAGGACATTTCTTAAATTTATCTTTACTAAATGATTCAACACAGATATTACAATCAATATATTGATCCATATTATTATAATTATAATTATAAAAATTATATATCAATTTTTTTATATAATTCAAAAATAAAAAAAATTTATTTATTCATTATTCTATAATTAATAAATCTTTCAATTTGATTATTTTTATTAGAATAAATACTATTTAATATAAAATATAGAGTAAATACAAATATTAATATACATATAAATAAAATAAAATCAGAAAAATCTAAAAACATAATTTTTTATCTAATATAATAAAAGAAATTAAATATTATTTAATTTAATTTTAGATTGTTGAGTAATATATTTAATTTGATAATTTTGATATAAAACAATACATAAATAAATTAAAAATAATAAAATTAAAAATATAATTAAATAAATAAAAGAATTCATATCTATTATTATTATAGAAAAATAATATAAATAATATATATATATAATAATAAAATGAATAAAGATACAGCATTAGAATTATTAAAGAAGGAAGATGAAAAGAAAAAAAAAATAAAAGAAAGAATGAAAAAATATAGAGATAATGATGAATATAGAGAAAAAAATGCGGAATATATGAAAGAATATAGACAACAACAAAGAAAAAATTTAGAAGAAGCAAAAAAACTATTATCAAAAGAAGAAAATAATGATAAAGTTAAAAAAATAACTAAAACAAAAAATAAAAATATAACAACTATAAATAAATATTTAAGTATAATTATTAAAAATCATAAATTATTTAAATTAGAAGAATTAGATAAAGATAAAATAACAAATATATTAAATAATAAATATAGTATAGAAGATGAAAATTATGTAGTAAAAGAATTTAATTATATTAAAAATACAGATGAATATTTAAATATATTAAAAAAAAAATATAATAATATATCAACATTAAGAACAAATATTACACCATATTTAAGTTTATTAAAAAATATATCAGAGTATAAAACATATTATAAAAAAATTAATAAATATTATTCAGATATAAAATAATTATATATTATTATTATCATTTATAGTAATTGGCATAACATAATTATTAGTAATAATAAATAAAGCTATTATAATAAATAATAATAAAGAAGCAAATAATATATTTTTATTTTTAATCATATAAAATATAGAATATCTATAATATATAAATAAAAAAAAATTAATAAAAATTATTAAGAATAGAAGAATTTATAAATTCTTCTTTAATTTGTGAATCAGCTCTTTTATAAATATTAGTATCATTTAAAAATAAACTTAATATAATAGATAATAATACAATTAATAAAAAAATTAAAGGAATTATATATATATTTTTAAATTTCATTCTAATTAATATAAACAAAAATAATTAATTAAGTTAATTTATTTTTAATATAATTTATTTTTTTTTTATTATTAAAATAATTCTCTATTATTGTATCGTATTTATAATCTTTATTATTATTTTTATTATTATTATTAAAATTTTCAATATTTATATTATTTTGATATAGAATTATAATATAAATAATAATTAATAGTATTAAAGTTAAAATAAATAAATTTATAGTATTATAATTATAAAAAATATTAAATTTCATATAAATATAATTCTAATAAATGTAAATAAATTAAAATAATATTGGAGAGTGAACATATTTACATAAATAATTTACATAATTTGTATTAAGATTATCTAAACTTGTGTCTCTATGATAATCATAAAGATCATTATAATTTTCATCATAAGAACCCCATAAACAGATAAAATCATTCCATAATTTATCAATTTGTATATTAGACATATTTAATAAATATTTAAAAATATATTTTTTAATTAATATTTTTTTATTTTTTGATTTTAAAATACGAAATATTTCAGCATTATTCATTTCAATATTAAATAAATCTTCAAAATTTGTAATATCAAAATCTCTATTTATATTTTCAATATAATAATAATACCAAATTTTAGATAAAGGATCAATATAACAATATGACCAATGTTGAATAATTGTTTTATAAAATAAATTAATATTTTTTTTTTTAAAATTATAATTATTTATTTCAATTAAAAGATTAGTAGGTTGTTCATATATTATATATGAATAAATTTTAGTAATAATATCATCAGGCAATTTATCCGAATAATTATCAATTATCATGATATAGTTATAATTTAACTATAAATAAATCATTTTTTTTGATTTTATATATAAAATAAAAAAAATATATAAAACTAAAATGATAGAAAATATTGTATATATAAATAAAGATAAAATACCATTTAAATATAGAGGAAGATGTGAATGGTGGGAAATAGATAATAAAGA
>Ga0181417_1000174_pt1 | contig 20702 bp, 36 predicted proteins | sample 40SPOviralmetaG_FD_130142 | JGI IMG/M metagenome (GOLD analysis project Ga0181417, IMG submission 130142) | Marine viral communities from the oligotrophic San Pedro Time Series (SPOT) site, San Pedro Channel, CA, USA - 40 SPOT_SRF_2013-02-13 | ecosystem: Environmental > Aquatic > Marine > Strait...
GTTGAAAGATTTATTTTATACACAAAGAAAGCTTTTGCAGATGCAGATAGTATATTTAAATTAAAAACAGCAAATACTTTTAGAAAACAATTAAAGAAAATTGGTAATACTAAAACCATAGATGCAGCTATTGCAGCTGCTGCAAAAAACTTTGCACTTATGGATCCTATTTATGTAGAAGATTTAGACTTATACAACCAGTTAGCTAAAGAACTTGTTGACGGATCTAAATCCAGTAGAGTATTAAAAGGTGAGTTAAAACAAAAAAGAATTGCTGACCTTGCAAAAATAAATTCATTTGCTGACAACCAACTTGAAAAAGAAAAGGTTGAAATAGAAGCTACAATGAGAGATGAGTTTGAAGCCATGACTGGCATCGATGCAAAGGATATGACTTATGCACAGATGAAAAGTTATTTAGATGATAAAACTCCAGCGCCTAGCGAACAAGATGAATCAATCATTCGTCAGGCTGTATCAACTATGTTTAAAAAATATTCCGATACCATAAAACAAATGTTGTCTAGTGGTGTCGATGCCGCAACAGGCAATCCTTTAAATTTAAGTGCGAATGAAAAATCTATTGTGAAAAAGTTTATGGATATGGATTTATCGGTTATGGGAATTAAAGAAGTAATAAGATCTGTAGATGCATTAAATAATTTTATAGTTAACAGAAACACTGGCGGCATGGAAACAGTGGTAAAAAACAATATCGGTGCATCTAATGTCTCACAAATGGTAAAGGATAATAAAATCGTAAAACCTAGAGGTAAATTCAAAGAATTATACGAAAGTGTAGTTATTCCTTACTTAAAACAAATAGCAACAATGCCTATGACACTTAAGACTGTATTGGGTAGTTTAGATAATTACATAGATTTTCAAATTAAAAGTGGGTTAAGAGATTTTATTAGCGGTCAAGCCAAGGCTATAGTTAATACCAATAATATGGTAAAAGATTATGTAAAAAAGTTTGGCGATTTAAAACCAAACAATGAAGCATTTGATTCGACAAGAAACAATATAGAAAGAGGTTTATATGCGTTTTTAGTTAGAACTACTAGTGGGGATGTAGATTCTAGTAAAAAAGAATTTAAAAGAAGGTTAAGATTGGTAGAGCAATCTATTGCAAAATATCGAAGAGGCAATAAAGAGCAGAAAGAAACAGCAGAGATTTTACAAAACATATATGACAAAATTAAAGATGCTGATAGTTCATCTGAAATAGAAAATTCTTTTGACCAAGTTAACAAAGATGCAGTTCTTTCCTGGCAAAATGAATGGGCAAAAGTTTATCCAACATTAGCTCAAACAAGTTACAATATATATAATCAGATATTAGGCAATGATGTTAACTATACACCAGATAAATTTTCAGTATTTGAAGCTGATGTAGAAGTTGACTTAGATAATGAAAGTGCGTTCGGATCTTTTTCAGGGACTTTGTTTAATAAAAAAGCAGGAGTATTATTTGAATCAACAAAACCACAGCAATTACCAAAAGATAGAGTCGTGAACTTTAACTTTGATTCCAATATGTCAAACTCAATGGAAGCTGCTCAAATGGATATACAAACAGCGCCAGCTTATAATCAAATAAAAGGATTTGTTCAATCACCAGAGCTTAAAAAATTAATACCTGATGAAAGCGCAAGAAAATTAGTTGTAGACAAAATGGTGAGTTTTATTAATAGTGCAAAAAAACAAAAATATTTACCTAAAGAAGAAGCAGGGGCTGTGTCTAAAGCATTGGATTTAATTGCAAACCTTGGTGTGGGTAGAGCTTTGATACAAGTATTTCAACCTGTAAAACAAGTTTTACCTGTGGCTTTAAATACCATTATAAACTCAAAAGGAAATTTAGATATTACTTCTTTTACTAACATTCCTATTCAAAAATGGATTGACTCTGTCGGCACATCTATAGCTATAAGAGGTGGTTTATCAAGCGCTGATTTAGCAAAGCTTGAAAACTTTACAAATAGTGATGAGTTTATTGAACTGACTAAAAATCCTATAAGATTGATTAAAAAGCTAAACACACTAGGATTAGAAATGTTTTTAGTAAAACCCGATAAAGCAATAGCTAGGGTTTCTTTTATTACATATTACAAACAAAAACTAAAAGAAAAAGGAGTTGATGTTAATGCTATTGATTGGGAAACCCATAAAGCAGACAAGGAAGCATTAGCGTATGCGGAAGCTCAAGTTGATTTGCAACAAAACATTTCAAGTTCTGATATGTTTGGTGAATTTTTCAAGTCAGATAACTTTTATAAAAAGAATATTAGACGAATATTTCTTCCTTTTGCATCTTTTGCAATGAATCTAAAAACCAGAGTATATACCGATTTACCTGTGTTGTTTAGTAAGACCGCTAGTAAATCAGAAAAGCAAAGAGCTGCGCTATCTATTGCTTCAGCAGGCGTAGAGGTGGCGGCTTTTCAAGCTATCGGAGGATTAATAACCGCTATGATGTCTAAAATTGGATATGATGATGATGAGGAAAAAAGAAAAAAACGAATTGACAATATAATAAAGGGCAGAAAAGGAAATATAGTTACTGAATTTTTAAATCCCGTTGCTCATTCACTTGTTGATGGCTACATTTTAAAAGGAATAAATAAAACTATGAGTGCTATTACCGGAGATGATGAAAAAATATTTTTTGACAGTGACACCAAGAACCTAGACGTAGGTGATGTAACCGGTCAGTATGGCATTGCATTTGAACGTGGTCTTGAAGTTATAGATTTGACTAAACTTGCATTTGGAGATGGAGTTTTTACGGATCGTTTTGGAAATAAAAGAAAGATAAGTAAAGAGTCTCAAGAAAGATTAAAAACATTAGTACTACCTTCATTGTTATACAACCTAGGCTTATTACCAGCTGAAGCAGGTACTTTTACAAGATACCAGTTGAGAGAAACTAAAACAAAAAACACTAAAAAAGCTAATTGAAATAATGAGTAAGCCTAGCTACTTGGCCATGCTCTAAGTGATGTATAAACGCTTCTACAGCCTTAGGAGATCCAGTATATCCTTTTCTGCTATGCCAACTATCTGAAGATGAAGGGCTTCGTAAATACTCTACAGTTACCCCAATAAAATCCTTACCATCTAACCATTTATGTTTTACTTTGTGGTGAAGATGATGTAAATACCAATATCTTCTTTTAGCTTTTGCCCATAGCATTGGTTTTTCTTGAGCCATTAGCAAAGGTAAATCAGAAAGCTTTGCTCCATCACCATGCTCTAACCCTATTAAAGAATTACCATATTGATAATACTTTCTATGATTAACGGTTATATCAAAAACTACATCTTTAGCCTTTCTAAACCAAGCCTGTAAAGTATGAGCTAAATGAAATCCTGATTGATAGTCATGATTACTCATGCTATGTACAACGTCTACAGGAGCAACAACCCGAAGCATTTCTACACATTTAACGTAAAGTTTTAAAGCTATTTCATAATGCTCCCACCATTTACCGTCTGTATCTTGCGCAGTTCCTTTAGTTGTGGTGTTATAAACATTGTCAACATGTAAAACATCGTTACCAATGCAGAATAGTATTCTATCTACGTCAAAACCTACTGACTTAGCAAGAAGTCCTTCAATACCTTTCAGAACTCTTTGGCAAGCTATATCAGTATTATAATCTTCACCTGTTTCAACTTCTTGTGCGTATTTACCTATATGTATATCAGCTGGATTTATTACCAATAAATGAGGTTGTTTGCTTTTAGATCTTTTTATTTTATTATATGTAGGCGCATGATCATGAATAAATTTATTTACATTTTTCATCATCTGTCCTTCATCTAATGCATAATCATCTTTAGTTACAATAGAAAACCTGTATTCTCCTGAAGCACTTTGCCAATGTTTTACACTTACTACTGAATCAGGGTCTATTCCTCTTTCATTTAAATGCTTAGTTAATTCAGAGTTGTCGTTTTCATTTACATTAACAAATGATGTAGAGCGATGTTCAAGTATTAGCTCTTCTTCCTGTGGAGATAATCGTAACCTTCTTCCATAGGCTTTAGTAGATTTAGATTTCATCTTGGTAGTTGTGTTGAGTTTGTTTTAATAAGTGAATTAATGAGTTAATATTATATTCTAGATTTTTATAATCTTGATCAGCTAAAGCTTCATATATTTCATCTGAATGGTCGTGAATTTCTTCCATCAATTTATTGATGTAAGTGAAGTTTACGCCAGGTGAAATTTTAATACTCATTTAATTTACGTTCACATAAAACAAAAAGAAAGTTGTGTTTCCTGTAAGTTAAGAAAATATTTTAGAAATACACAGTAAAATTAAAAAAAATTAACAAATTTATTTGTTATCTTTAATAATAGATTTATAAAGAGAGTTTGAAAACTTAGCAAATTCGCTCAAACCAAGGTTAGTTGTAATGTAAAATTTTTCCAGCAATGTTAAATCATCATCTGTAAAAACAATTTTTTGATATACTTTAAATGTTTTTTCTGAACCATTATCAGAAAATAAAAAATATGTATTGTTTTCTACTAGACTAGGAGCTAAACATAGTTCATAATAAGAAACGTTTTGTGCGTGATAATCAGCTATAACAGTTTTAACATATTGCTCTGAACTGTTGGCTAACGCACATATATTTTCAACAGGCATGTCAGGATTTTTTTTGTATAAATCTAAAATTTTATAAAGTTTGGTTGCTTTCCTCATAAGTTAAATAATATCCAGCATTCATATAGTCTAAGTAATCGTTTACTTCTATTTCTCGAATATCTATCAAAACTAATGAATTATCTGAATATTTCAAAAATTCTACCTCAAAATATATTATCTCATTTGAAACTTTTAATGCACCCGCCACTATTTGTTCTTGATTTTTTACTTCTACTTGAGTTATCAAACATTCTAAATATTTAGAAATAGAAATTGCTTTTTTTATTCCAAAAAACTTTATGTTTTGAATAAATAAATCTTCTACTGAAACATTATTCTCCTCTATATACTTCGGCTGTAAACCCATAATCGTTTAACTCTTTTAATCTATAGTCTTGTAACTTAGAAACTTTACCCTTTGGTTTTTTTATTTCTGAAAAAATAACATCTGATCCAGGAGCTATAGCTATTACATCAGGTATACCATTTTTATTTGTCTTTATTAATTTTATGACATAATAACCTTTACTCTCTAATTGTTTTATTCTTTTGGCTTGTATTTGTTGCTCAGTCATTATATAATTAACTACCACCTCTACTTTTTAAAAGTGTAGTAGGTTTTGAATTAAAGTTAGGTTTATTGTTAAAACTAGGTTTACTGTTAAAACTAGGTTTACTGTTAAAACTAGGTTTACTGTTAAAAGTGGGTTTCACTGTATTGTAATTGACCCTAGGTTTTACAATTGGTTTATAATTTATATTTGGTTTTTTGTTTAAAACTATTCTAGATCTATTTAATTTATCTAAAGTTATTTTATTCTTAATATTCATAGTTCTTCTGCTAGAATTATAAACAACATTATAACCTTGATTATTAAAAGGCCCTTGTGTCCAATTAGGCCTGATATAATAATTCCAATAATTCCAAGGTCTATAGAAAGAAGAATAATAATTATAGTAATGACCATTATAAAAATCAAAATCTAGCCATAAAGGTCTTACGCCCCAGTACCCATAATGATTACTAAAATAAAAACGAGGGTTAAAAGGCTTGAATTTAATACGAATAATATCTGTACTATAACTTGTAAATATAGAGGTAATGTCTTTAGGAGATGTATCTACATCTATATAAGTAGTGTTAGGAACATACTGATATGTTCCGCATGATACACATAAAAATAACAATACTGAAAGGACTTTATTCATATTATAAAGATAGTAAATCAGATTTGAAGTGCTGTAGGGTATAATCTTTCTTTTTTGAAACAGCTTTATAAATTTGATGTTCAATACCACCTTTACTAAAAATCCAATATATATTATTTTTAAGTCTTTCTTTAGTAGTCATCCTATCTCTTGATTGCCAGTAAGATGTGGCACTAAAATCTATATTATAATAAATTAAACAGTCGGCTTCTTTAAGACTAATACCTTCTCTTCCGCTTACAATTTGTAAAGCAATATTTTTATTGGTACTTTGGAATTCTGGTAGTTCAGTACATAGTTCGTCACCAAACTCTTCTTTTAAAGCTTTAAGTTCTGCGGTAAATTTATAAAATATACCTATTTTCTTTCCTTTAAATTTGTTTTTTATAAACTTAGCTTTGGATGAATCTATAATCATAGACTTACCGCTCTCAAACTTAACTGTTCCTGAATACATCTGATGTAGCTTACTCATAAGTTTTACTCCAGTGTCTGCTAATATAACTTCATCTTTACCTTGTATAACTAAATCTTTTTTTAATCTATTACACAAAGAATAAGTAGAGTCTGACATTGGGACAGTTAATATAGTTTCTGTTGTTTGTACTTTATATCCAGCTTGTTTTTGAGTATATGATATTGTGTAAGGCTTCATTGCGCTTAATATACCTAATGTTCCATCAGAATAATCTTTTGTATTAAATCCGTGTAAATACCTTAACCGAATATTTACATACAATCTAGCAAATTTATAAAAGGTAGTGTATTTTTTAAATGGATTTTCAGGATGACCAAAAACTTGATGATACATTTGAGAATAGGATTCAGGGGTTGGAGTACCTGATAATAAAATATAATACGGATTGTTTATTTGTATTAATTCTTTTACTTGCTTTGCTCTTTTACTAGGTTTAGGATAGGCACCCATACTATGTGCTTCATCGCAAACTATTACATCCCATCCTCTTTTTTTTATCTTGTGAAGACTTTCGTAATTAATAACTTCTAAATTAAAATTAGGCTTCAACATATTATAATCATCCTCAATACTACTAATAGCTTTTTTCTTTGTTATGAAAAGCACATTACTTATGTATAATTTATCACATATACCTAGACTTGTTAAGGTTTTACCAGTTCTAACCTCCATAGCTAAGTAAAGCAGTTTATTTCTCAATAGAATTCCTGTACCTTGACCAACTATTTCTTTTTGATATTGTCTAAATTCAAAAGATTTTAATCTCATATTTTTTTCTAATTTGCTTATATACATTTTTTATTTCAAGCATAGCTTCTTGTTGTGTTTTATATAATTTACTTCCAACAATCTCACTGCTATAATACTCTGCACCATAAACATCACGTCTATAATCTTTTCCATGACTTGAAATTCCTCCTTTGCGTATTGCAATTTTATGATCTTTATATGTTCCAGGAACTATATATACTTGCCAGTCATTTTCAATACACCATTTAAAATCAGAAATCCAATTCAGACTGTGCTTCATCTGTAATTTGTTTGTTTTCATCCTTAAACATTATCCATCTACTCTTGTTGTCTCTACCTTCTTCAGGATTTGATCCTGTTTCATATATACCGTATGACACAAGCCACTGATAAAATTTTACTCTTGATACAGTCATCTTAGCCTTGGGTGCAAAGTCAGGGTTGTCTTGAATAAAATCCAAATATAATTCAGGTTTGTAAAGCTTCTCATTAAATCTTAATTTATCTGACCCTGGGGTTCTTTTAATTAAGCCACACCATTCTATAAATTCATGACATGTTTCTGCTGATAACTTTCTAATCTTAAGATTTACAAATTCACTTCTAATTAGACCACTCTTTAAATATAATTGTAAAGACTCTATCATGTAATTATCAAATGCACACCATTCTTCATTACTCCAATCTCCAAAAAATAATTTACCAAACTCCATATAGGGTGTTTTTGTAGTTGTATAATGTTGTTTAAATTCTAATTCCCACTTTCTTCTTTCAAAACTTTGACCTGCACCCTTCACTGCATAATTAGTGGTAAGAATTAATTTAGGAGATTTTTCAAAAGGAATTTTAATTGCATCTTTGTTTTTTTTCTCTAAAGTAATACCTTCACTAACTACACTAAACAATCTTTCAAATTCAAAATGTTTTTTTATGTCGTCAAAACATAATAATTGCGTGTCAGCAGAAACTAATTGATAAGCAAACGACCTTTCAAAAGCAAATGCTTTACCATCAATTATGACTAATTTTTTCATCTGACCTAAAGCATTGACTAACAGGGACTTACCTGTACCGCCATTAGGTTGGTCAGAAATAACTTCATCATTAAGTATAACCGCAGGTGAATACGATAAATTTTTATGGGCATGTAATAAATAACCAAGTGTACTTTCCATAGACTTTACTCGCACATTATCTTTGTTGCAAACATTATAAATAAAAGTTTTAAAATCACAATGCGTATCTTTACATTCCTCATATTGCCTGTGAATGACATGGTCTTTCCAAACAAAACCTTCTAAATCTAAGTAATCTATAATTATAGTATCATCTGCTGTGATTTTTACAGCACAATTTTTAAAGTATAAGTAAGCTGTGTCTTTTGTATCTGCTATAAAGTATACATCTACTGATTTTAGCATTGACAAAAAATCATCTTTAAAATATCTTGTTTTGTCAGCAAAAAAATTATATATAGATTTATCCTCTAAAGAATCTAAGTAATGTAAAACAAAATCTTTTATTTCATCTTCACTAGTATGGTCTATCAAATTATTTTCAACTCTAACAAATATAGAACTCTTACTGCCTTCAGGTGTATATTTATAAAAGCCATTGAGGTGAAGAAAATCTCTAAATAAATTATGTATGATAGTAATTTTAGATTTTTCGCTCTTATGCCAGAAAATTTTATTGGATGTTTGTGTGTCGAAGTCATATATAATTTGATCTATTGCTTCGCTACTGACGTTTTGTGTTTTTAGAAATTGTCTAACTTGTTGTTTAGACTCTCCACTTTTTAATTTTTTTTTTACGTCATTTACTTTTGACTCATCCTCATAAAACTTTGTGCCAAAGTTTGCTACATTTCTATAAGCTGAATCAATTGTAGTCTGAATTTCATTTGAGGAGAAGGAACTGCTTTCAAAATCTTTCATTATGTATTCAGTAAGATTTTTGTTAATTCCAAAATCATTAAAGGCTGCCGCTAATATATAAACGTTATTATTTCGTTCACCTTCAATCAATCCGTATTTTTTAACCCACCATTTCATTAGAATTTCTACAATTTTGTTTTCATTTTTGATAGGAAACACTGGTACATTACTATATGTGTTTTTTTCTTCGTATTCTTCTTCTATTATTTCATCAAACACTTTACTATCTTCATTTATATATATAAACGGATCAAAAGATTCATAACAAACTCTACTAATATTTTTACTTGTAGAGTCAAAGTATTCGTTATTAAATTGTTTTGCTAATGCTTTAAAATATGATTGATGGTTATCAGGTTCATTTGGAACCTTAATTAAGACTTTCAATCCATATCCACTGGGAGAATGAAATGCACAGTATACAAATTCATTATCCATTAATGAAACTTTATAGTCTTCTAAATCTTTTTTTGTTTTGAATCCGTCAAAATCTAAACAGATTATACCACTGTATTCTACTAAAGATTCATCATTTCTTTTTTGAAACTTTCCTGAAAAACATATCGCAGGTAATTCTTGTTTTAATAAATTTCTTTTTGACTTATCTTTTTCTTTGCGAATTTTTTGAATCAATTCTTTTGATTTACCAACCTCTATTCGTTGAAGAATAAATGATAGTGGTCGATAAAAAGGAGTAGAGGTATCCTTTATGCTTTTAAATATTGTTATTTCTTTTTGATTCAATTGTTAGTTTGATTAATAAGAAGGGTGATAAGTTTAATTGTTTACACTATATCACCCCCTTATGATTACTGAAATTTAAAAGTCGATTGATAGGTCGTCTTTTTGAGTAGTTTTGTTAGTTGTTTTTTCTTCAACTTTAGGTGCTTCAAAGTTCATACTTAAATAACTTTTTTGTCCGTCTTGAGATTTGTTTTTCCAAGCAGAGATTTTCCATTCTACTCCGTTTGGATCTTTACAACTACCTGAGTAATGAGGTTGATTATTTTCTTCAGTTCTATTGTCATTGACAAATAAACTACCCTTACCTTGTTTGTGTTCGTACTTATTCATTGTTTACTTTTATGTTACGCTCCAATAAATCCATTAAATTTAAGATAATTTCTGTTTTATCTTCTTTTGATTTGCAAGTCATTGGAACTTTAACCCACAATTCAAAGTCTTCGGTTTTAATAAACCAATTATAAATCTTTTTCAACATAGAATTTCTCATTACCGATTATGTATTTGTTATAGTATTCTATAGCCTTTAACACATTGTCCTCTCCATGTTGTTTTGCCCAATCTGATTTTACTTGAAACTTCCCAAGTACCTTAGTTTTTTTACAGGCTACATAAAAAATCATTGGTTTTCCAAACATTTTTTCATACAACCAGGCTTGACAAGAATAATAATAATCTTTAAAGCTATAACTAAACCTATGTATGTTACTTGTTGTTTTTAAATCTATTACAGAGTGAGGAGTTACAATATCAGCTTTGCCTTTCCAAATGGTGTTTTGAATCTTAATAAGACCAGGTGTTTCAAATGTGTTTTCGTCGTCATAAATATACGTTGAAAATTCTTCATTGCCTTGCATTGTGTTGACTAATTCTTCAGCCAAACTTTGTTCTTCGAAAGTTAAAAGCTTATTATTTTCAAGCCAAGCTTCTTCAAATTTTTTTGTTCTTCTTGACTTAACATCAATAAAACTATATTGCTTTGCTTTTTCTGGCTCTAACATTAATGCATGAAAGTAAGTACCAAACTCGAAGTTAGCACTACTTAAATGTGTTAGTTCTTGCTCTTTGAAAAATTCATAAGGTCTATTAATTATTGTATCTATTTTAGATTGTGATAGATATTGTTTACCAAAAGATCCATAATAATCTTCATCTTTACTTAACCTTTTTAGTATTTGTTTTTCCGTCATTATTTTTTAATATTAAATTTAAGTTAGCTTGAATAATCCAATCTGTTTTATCTTCTAGTTTATTTAACAGACTTTGCATTTGTTTTAGGTTTTTCATTTTGAGTTTTGATTTTATTAAGTTCATTTTCTAGTTGATTAAGTGTAGCAATGTCAGGGTTATGTTTTTTCTTGACTTGATGCAGTACGGTTTTAATGTCACAATCCATGTTTGATTTATAAACTTTTAAAGTGTTTTTAAATTTTTCTGAATTATATATATAAGCATCTTCTATTTTTTCAATTACAATAGGGGTAACATTTACCTCACTAACATCAACAAGGTCTTCACCTGCCCATACTGATAAACCTAGTCCATGATAACCAATAGCTTTTACTGTACTTCTTTGTATTGTTTTGTTTACATCAAATGAGGTAATTTTTTCTAAAGGCATTGATTTATTATTATTTAACATAATTGGTAAGTAGTCTATATGCTCAGTTCCGTTTATAGTTACACCTACTTTTACATAAGCAGTCTTTCCATCGGTGAAATAATTTAAACCTGTGCTTTCACACTCATAAACTTTTCTTGTAGTGTCAGGATATTTATCTTTAACTATTGCCCATGCATATGACCAGGATAAATAGCTTAGACTTCCTTTCTTTTCTAATTTTGAATTTACATTGATAGATGCAAGTTCCTTAAATACTGATTTTGTTTTTCCCATTTTTTGTTAATTTTTCTTTGTGATTATTTGCGTCAAGTAATTTTTTTAATACTTTGGTTCTCATTTCTTTAAGAGAATTATAATGCCTAGTATTATTTCTGATGTTTATTTCTAGTTGAATTTTATTTGTAATTTTTATTAAACTATTGTGAAGATTATCTGTCATAACATTATACACTCCAAATTCAAATCCGTGTAATTCAAAATGTATATATTGTTCTTCTGTTATTTCTTGGTAAAAATCTCCTTTCATTTTGGTGTTAAATATTCTGTACACACCATTGCATTTCATAATCTTAATTCCTTTGAATATATAAGACTCACATTCTTTGTCAGAAACAGAAGCTACTCCGTGTTGTTTCTGAGCTTGTTTCCAAACTTCTTCTCTAGTCATTTAAAATACCTTTGATTAATTGTTTCCAGTCTGGGTCAGAACTTATTAGTTCTTCTATTTTAGCTTTACCTCTAGTTATCTGGCTATCATCTAGGTCTAAACCATTTTCTTTACATCTATTTAAGATGAAATTACCTCGCATATTTCTTTGCGAACATAGGTAAAATAATAAATCTCTAGCTTCAACATTTTCTCTTTTTCTAGTTTTAGTGAAAATGTCATTTTTAGTTATTTCAAGTGCGTTTTCTACTATTTCAACGTACTGGTCAAATATTTTTCTTTTCATTAAATTAAATTTTAGTCAAGCAAAATACAATAATCTTGCAACAAGACAAAATAAAAACTACATTAAATCTGCTTCAAAACAATTGTTGGAGCAGTAGCCTTTTTTGTCAATAGGTTGTTCGCAATAATCACAGGTATATTCCTCATCGTTCCAACCCCTGTAATCATGTTCCATCTGTACTAACCAACTATCGTAGTCCATATGCTATATATTATTGATGATACTATTATTATTAAACTACCATAAAGAACAAAGGCACAACCTGTCAAGTCCTGTTTTTGTTTTGGGGTTTTTTTAGATGAAAATCGTATGGTTTTTAATTCTCTAACAATTTTTTGTAGTTTTTTTCTATCATTCGAATCAACAAAGTCAATCTTTTGTTGTAAAGTTTGTATTATTTTTTTCATAATTTAAAAGTTTCTTTGGTATGCTTGGTTTTCATCAGCAACCTCACACGCTTTTTGATCTACATTATTAAATACTTTAGAAATATATTGTCCATATGTTCTAAACCATTCTAATTCATTGTGTAGTCTTTCATTATTGTTGGATAACACATTGTTTTCGCTTTGTAACGCTTTAATCTGCATTCTATATTGTTGTATTAAATCTTCTGTTCCTGTCATAATTATAATTTATTTATTTCTGTTAATTCAAATTCACGCAATGAATCTATTATTGCTTTTTCTACTTGATATATTTGTTTTTCTAGTTTTTCTAATTTATCCTCATCTATTATATCGTAACAATATATAATATCGAACAAATGTTTTATATGGTTGTCGTTTTTATCATTAAAAAACTTGTCAAGAATTTCCAAACCATATGCTCTTTGAATAAAGTTATCTATTTTAAATTTTTTCATATTAATTGATTTTATAATTCTGCAAAATAATTTAATTCATCTTCATCTTCATTTTCATCAAACCATTCTATCATTTCAGTTCCTAAATTATAATCAGCATATTGCCTTAAATCTCCATCAGTAACATTAAACTTTTTCATAGTTTTTTCGTTATATGAATTATTTTTTTCAAACATTTTTTTTACTTTATCAACAGAACCTGTTTTTAAAATAATATCTAATTCTTTTACTATATTTTCGTATTCATTTCTGTCGACAGAATAATCAATATAATTTGAGTGCATTTCTTTTGCTCCAAATCTATTTCCAGCATCACTTGGCTGAATAGAAAACATAAACTTCCCGTTTATATCGCCTGAATAATATCTTCCCATAGTTATTTATTTTTAATTGAGTTATAAATGTAATGTATTTGTATTTAATTTGCAAATATATTTTTATAAATGTCCTCCTGTCTTTAATTGTGGACAATCATATCTCCATTCAGAATCAGATTCAGGTTCATTAAAAAATGAATTGTTATAAGAATTGGCATCTGAATCTGTCCCAAAACCAAACTCGTAAGATGCTTTGCTCATTGCCTTGTCTATCTTGTTTACCCATAAATGTTCGTTGTCGTTGACATAATCTTGAATGTCAAACTCATCAACATCGTTAGGTATTTCTATTTCTACCTCTGCAAATTTGTGGTAGACACTTCGTTGTTGTATTATTACTTTCATATTATATAGTTTTAAGGTTATTGTTTTTAATAAATTCTACTACAGCTTTGTAGGTAGCTTCAAGTCTTGAGCTTGCTGTCACATCAATAAAAATATAATAGTTCTCTATATCTTCTACAAAGGCACGATTATATTCTATTTTAAATAAAGTGTTCTCATCTGATACTTCATCTATTTTCTCAACCACAGGCATCAGCCAATCCCAAGAGGTGTGGTACTTGTAGTCGCTTTCCTTATATATGGAAAGACCTGTACTTTTCAAATCCATAAATTCTGCTATTAGTTTATTATCATTCATATTATATAGTTTTAATTATTTCTATTTCTGATTCAGAACAACAATGACCACTACTTAATATGTAGTTTCCATATTCATCGTGTTCTATGATTTTTACAATACTATCTTTTACATAACCAAGATGCTCATAAAAGTTGTCTATTATTTTAACCTCTGTGCCTATCTTAATCATAGAAGTATTGTCTTTTTCTATTCTTTCAATCTCTTCTATTTCTTTTTCGAACTTATCTAAAGAGATTTCTATTTGTTGTTTTGTAAATAGTATTACTGCTTCATCAAATTTTAAATCTTCGCCTTCCCATTTGAAATCGTGAGGATAGATATATTGGAATTTCTCAGCAATTGCATATGCTCTGTCGAATGTTTGAAAGATTGTCCCAACTAAAATATCCTCATGTAAAATAAGAGATGTAATTAATGCTAAATCTTTTTGTTTTAAATTCTGTGTCATTTTAGTGTTTTTTAGTGTTTTTGTAAATATTTGGCTTGCATATCTCAACGCTAATGGACTTTCTCATGTCAGTTGATAGCTGAACACCTTTGTTTTTTAGCCATACGTTTGTTTCTCTAATTTGCTTCTTTTGTTCTATTCCTAAAAATCTTTTCATAGTTATATAAATAAATGTATAGGATCATAATTTTTTCCATCTTCATATTCTAAGATTGCGTAAACATCGCCTTTGTTTTCATATGCAAACTTCATTGCATCTTTTTTAGTTTCAAAATCATAGTCATTTTCTATGTACTCTCCACTTTCTGTGTACTCTCGTAATTCTACTATATAATTCATATTTTATTAATTTTGATTAGGAAGGAAAAGAGCCACGACAAATAGACTCTTTTTATATAGTTGGTTTCTCCTAACTATAACCTTTTCGGATATTAAATCCTCATCAGCTAACCTAAGTTATTATCTAACCCTAAATCTATACTATAAACATTACCTATTTTTTTTAATAATATTTCAGTATAATATTTTTTATCTCTTCCCATTTCCTCAACAAAACCCTGGGTGTGTAGGTATTCTATTGCTTCCATTACTTGCTTTTTAGTTACTTTGTTTATCATTGCTTTTATTATTTTATTTTAGTTAAATTAAAATCTGTTTTTATTGTTTGTATTTCACAACCACCCCACCAATCCTCGCAATCATAGTAGAAAGAGGTAGCAGTAATTATTTTTGTTTCATCATCTTCATTATCGAGGTCAAAATAATTTTCTTGGAATTCTTTTTTAAGGTGTTTTTTTGCTTCATCAAGTGATAAGTAAACTCCCAATGTACGAGAGTCAAAAGGTGTTCCACCAACGTACTCATTTAATAAAAATAGTTTCATAGTTTATTTGTTTGATTTTTTATTATTATATTGTGTATTAAGAAACCAAGATGTATCTAATTTTTTAATTGGTTTTTTCATAGTTTTTTTGGTTAGTTTCGCAGACTCTAAGTCTTTGATAAATTTTGTCATTTTTAATTCCATTGTTATTTATTATTTTGATTAGTAGCGACATATTAAAATGTCGCTTTCGGATATTAAATCCTCATCAGCTAACCTAAGTTATTAATTAATCTAAATTGATAGTCGTAGTCATCAAATCCTGTGTAAAACACATCTCCATTGTCTTGAGGATATTTTAATTCTTCTCCCCAATCCATACCAACAACCATAAATTCAGACTTGACAATAAACTTATTCATTGAATGCTCTATCTCATCAATCTCATCTTCAAACTCTTTTTTGGTTAGTGGTGCAACATCATTAATATTGCACATAATCATAAAGGCATATGTGTCTTTGGTTTCCCAAACTTGATAGCTTCCATTGTTATTGTCATAACCTGTAAAACAATAGCCATCTCCGTTATCTGTGGGCTTTACTTCAGTATATTCCATTTCTGAATATCTCATTACATCAGACTCAACGCCATTAGCATTGGATAAGGCTCTTTTATATGCCCATTTTAACGCTGATTTACGATAGTTAAATTGTTTTGTGTCTACTCCGTTTTCGGATGAGTAACCCTCTCCGTTCCAAGTGTCTATTACAATATATTTTTTCATAATTTTATTTGACATAAATTTTAGCCCATTTTTTGTAATCAATAATAGGTTCTTTTTCTTTTAAGTTTAACTCTTTCTTGAATGTGTTATTTATTTTGGTTACTATTTCCTTTTCAAATGGATAAGCACTCTCGGTATAATTTAATTTTGCTCTCTTTTGAGATACTAAATCTTGCAAGATGATTAATTCTTGTCTAGTTAATTTTAAGGTAAAGTTTTTCATAAGTTTATTTTTAATTACTATTGTTTTGGTTAAGACTGATATAAAATAAATATATCAGTTTCGGATATTTAATCCATCATCAGTTAACCTTTATTGATATATTCCAAATGTATAAGTTTCGCTAGGTGTAGCAAAAATATGCATACTTACAAAAAATAGTATTGATATCACTATTAGAAATATTATATTACTTAAAGTGTCAAAGATTTTAGATTTGTTAAATAGGTTTAAAAATGTTTTCATAGTTATTAAATTTTAGTTGTTATTATGATTTGCAAAAGTGTATTTTGTGAATATTTAATGTTTTTAATCTCGGGTAAATCCATTTTTGTTTTGATCCCTGAATTTTAAGAGCCTTTATTAATAAAAATTTTAAGTTTAAGAAGTTATTAATGTTTTTCATAGTTATTAAATTTTAGTCATTTTTATTATTTTGTTCTTACTGATGTCCATACGATTGCCTGAAATTCAAAGCCCGTTAGACCTGTTTTTTGTGCTTTCTTTAGTGTTAACTCTTTAATCTGTTTATATGCTACACGACCGATTGAAGCACTATCTATTTTAATAATCTTATTAAAACACGCCCTTAAATGCCAAATATCAATGGTCACTGCTGAGGGGTCTAAATAAGCTATATTTCGAACGAAATTAAATGTCTTTAAACTTTTATCGGTTATAGTTACTTTATTATCTAAAATCGCAAATGCTTTAAATTTATTTGTGTGAAATGTACAAACCTTTATTTCTTCAGGCTTTATTCCATTTGTCCACGCTTTACAGACTTTTTCCGCATCTATTATATTTTGACTCCATTTATTACGAGGGCTTAAAGCACTTATTACAGAAGCCACTTTGTAAGGGTCTATTTTATATTTATTTGATAGCTTCACCACTATTTTATTAGCGTTTTTGTACCACTCTAAACCCTCTTTTATTTGGTCGGAATTTGTAGAGTTAAAATAATAATCTAAATTTTTAGATATTTTATTTAATTTGTATTTAGTTAATTCTTTCATTTTATACTAATTCGTTTACTAGTTCTTCGCCTATTATGTAAGTAATCATATTTACAAGGCTTTCGGCGTTGTCGTATGTTCTTACCCACTCAACACCAAAATTAGTTCTTTCATAATCTTGCACAAACTCAATGCCTTCAAATACGCTTATATCGTGTTTTTTTAACCATTGCTCAGACTGATAATATCCGATTATATAATAGTCTTGATTAAATGCTTGATGATGTAATTCTTGAGCATCTTCAACAATATCCGACCACTCAAAAGAGTTTAATATATAATCGTTTAAATGTTCTTTTAATTCCGTTTTGATTGTTTCTAAATTCATAATTTATAATTTAATAGTTAAGTTAAAAAACAGATGCAACTCTTGAACCTGTGCGATAATTTCATTTAATTCATTCATAATAATATTTTTTGTTTAGTTAATGTTTTTACCACCAAAACCCCGCTTATTTCTAAGCAAGGCAAGTGAAGTTTTAAAGTGTTTATTTTAGGCGAGTTTTAATAAACCAATATAACGCCTGTATACCTTCAGGGGTCAATGTTTGTTCTATCTCCTCAGATAGTCCAGTGCTTTTTCCGTTTTTAATCCATCCGGTAAAATAATAATCAATACTCATTTTATTAACGTGTCCAGAATATGAAAAAAACCAAGTTCTCAGCTCTTCGCCGTTCTGCTCTGTTGCCTGTGCTACTAATTGAAATAAATCTGTTAAAGTCTTCATAATTTTAAATTTTAATTGTTTAATATACCGCTAAGATAACTAATAATATTTATTAAATGCAAATAAAACGCAAGAAAGTTTTAAATAAAATACATTTAACAGAGTAAAAAAAATTAATACTTACCCCTTGTTTCGTTTATGTTTACTTTTAGGGTGGAGGGTATAACGCGAGGGAAGGACACGAGCGTAAAAACTGGGAAACTTTGCAGAGCGTGAAACGTTGGAAGGCGTGAACACTGGGGGCGTAGAGGATACCAACCACCACCACGCCGACCCCCTAGAAAAAAGCTAAAAAATCTGAGCCAAAATTTATTTTTACAGGCAAGACGGCAGAAAAAAAACACTTTTAAATTTGGGGTGGGTGTGTCGTAATATATATATAACCCATTACCTGTACATGTCTAATATTTTTTTGTATCTTTACAATAAATAAAACGTTATGGACGGATTAACAATTAAGAACGGTAGGTTAATAAATAACAGACCTGATGGTATGTCTGGAATAGAGCAAGCCTCTATGTATAGACAGCAAATGAAAAAGCAATATAAAATAGATATGATCGCAGACGGTATCGAAAGAGCTAAGATGCGTGAAGAGGGCCGAAGTTATTTCGGCATGTAAATACTTTCCCAAGTTAGTTGAGTTTTGGTTAAAAAGAGTAGTGAAATTAGTAGCTGCTCTTTTTTTTTGGGAAAAGGTGTGTATATTTTTTGCGTAAACTATACTGTTTTGTGACAACTTTTAGTGTTTGTGACAACTTGTGACAACTTTTTTTTTAGTTTGTCACTGCTTAACTAATTGATTATTAATTAGTTATATTAAAAAGTGACAGAGTGACAACTTCAAAGTCATTTTATATTTAAAAAAAAATATAGTAATAGCAAAAAAAATAAAAAAAAGAAATAGGGAATAAAAGTTGACACTGTGTCACTTTGTATTTTAAAAGTAAATACATATATTTGTATAAATCTAATTTAATAAAATTGTTATGGAACAAGGATACACCCCAAGGGAGTTACATTTTGACTCAGAGGGAAGAAACAAACTAACTAGCGGAATTGCTAAAATCTCAAAAGCAGTTAAGTCAACACTAGGCCCAAGAGGGCAAACAGTACTAATAGAATCACGTACACACACGCACGGAATCACGGTTACAAAAGACGGAGTTACGGTTGCTAAAGCAATCGACTTATTAGACCCTGTAGAGAACCTTGCGGTAAAGATGATGAAGGAGGCTGCGGATCGTACGGCGACCTCAGCAGGAGACGGTACAACGACTGCTATTGTGCTTACGGAAGCATTAGTTGAGGCTGGTGAGAAATACATAGATAAGTCGGTAAATCCGACGGTTGTGATACGCGAAATCAACAAACACACTTCACACGTAATAAAGAACTTAGAAAAACAGTCTAAAAAATTGTCTAAGAAAAGACTGCTTGACGTTGCAACAATTTCATCCAACAATGACAAAGAGATTGGGAAAATAATATACGACACTTATAATAAAGTGGGGCAAGACGGATTAGTTACTGTTGAGAATTCACAGGGTCATACCACGTATAGTGAGGTAACAAAAGGTATTAGAGTTGAAAGAGGGTACACATCGAACTTGTTTGTAAATAATCAAAAAAAAGATGAGTGTGTGCTTGAGAATGTAAAGATACTTGTAGTCGATCAAGAGATTAATAACATACTAAGTATTGAGAAAATATTGAAACCCATTATCAGTAACGGCGACAAACTTCTGATAATTGGAAATTGCCATAACAATGTCGTCAATACACTAGCTGCTAATGTCGTTCGAAATGGATTAAAGATATGTAATATCATGCCTCCTCAGTTTGGTTATAAACAACACGAACTAATGAGCGACATTGCTCTAGCAGTAGGTGCAAAATATTTCAGTGATAAGACTGGTGATGACTTATCTCTAATTAGTATGGAGGACTTAGGTCATGCCGCTAAAGTAATTGTAGGTAGAGACAATACTATTATAATACGTAACCAAGATGAGGTTGCAGAAATACCACAAAGAGTTGAAGAACTTTGGGGTCAACATAAAAACACGAAAATAAAATCAGAAAAAGATTTTATCCTGCAACGTATCGCTAGTTTAAGCGGGGGCATAGGTGTTATATATGTAGGAGGAAACTCTGATGTAGAGCAAAAAGAAAAATTTGACCGCGTTGATGACGCGGTGTGCGCGGTAAGATCCGCGCTTGAGGAAGGTATTGTCGCGGGAGGGGGAGTACCATTACTTAAGATATCTAAAGATCTTGATACAAATGTAAATAATGCAGAAGAAAAGGTAGCTCTACAAATATTGAAAGATGCGTTGTCAGTTCCATGTAAACAAATTTTAATAAATGCAGGTGAAGATCAAGATAGTATTATAAAATTCATACTAGACGATAAAAGGGGTTATGATGTA
>Ga0181417_1000176_pt1 | contig 20694 bp, 19 predicted proteins | sample 40SPOviralmetaG_FD_130142 | JGI IMG/M metagenome (GOLD analysis project Ga0181417, IMG submission 130142) | Marine viral communities from the oligotrophic San Pedro Time Series (SPOT) site, San Pedro Channel, CA, USA - 40 SPOT_SRF_2013-02-13 | ecosystem: Environmental > Aquatic > Marine > Strait...
AGAGTAGATGGTAAAGACTATAAGCATGATACTTGTATATTCCATAAACAAGATATTGAAAAATGGACAAGTATGGAAATTCCTATACGTGGCTGGATATCAGAGAAGACATTAAAAAGTGCATACTATGAATTGCCTATAATGATTGTAGGCATACCGGGGCAACTTGCTTCATTTAAATCGTTAGGCTTTGAAACATTTCCAGAGTTCTTCGATGAATCCTATGACACTATATCATACCAGGGAGAACGTTTTAACGTAATAAAAGAAAACATGATGCGCCTATGCTCTATGGACATAGAAGAAATCCATAATATATATTACAGTGATATAGTACAACAAAAACTAAAACATAATAAAAAACATTTCTTAGATATGATTAAAAACGACCCTTATATGATAGTTTATAATTATAACGAACAAAACGTTGATTCATATATTAAAGAAAATCCTGGCACAACCCTATTAGAATTTTACAACAACGTGTTTTAAAATGTTCGTTTGTAAATCACTACCGTTCACATTTTTGCATATACACGGACATGAGTTATTTGAAGGAAATATGTTTGCCGATGGACGTTTGCCTATAGAGAATCTGCCTGTACCTTTTCCTATAAAATTAGAAAATCAAGAATCTAATTATACAGTAAAACTAAAAAATTTAAAAACTTTCTTATCTAAGAACACGGATAAACTTTTTGCAATTCCAATTACTTATACTGCAAATCCAATGGGAAATAATGTAGAATCTTTTTTGAAAGACTTTTCAGAAAATCTAATAGAATTTGATAACGTACATATAGTATTTTATAACGGGCAAGACATTTATGGAGATAAAATTAATAGCCACTTTGATAGAGATCAATACATCGCTGACAGTTTATTACAGTTTCCAAAAAGTAGAATACATTTTTATCTTTGTAACGTAGAAAATTTAAATAGGATACAATTAAAGATTCCAGACGCAAACTTAAATTTTTATAATATATATTTTAGTCAAATGGCACACACAGTATCTGATATTGAGGATCTTAATTATAGTTTAGAAAAAAGAAAATTTAATGTTATATCATTAAACAGTAGGAAAGCACCACATCGAGATATTATTGTTGATGTGCTAAAACAATATAACACAGCATTGTATAGTTACAGATATAAAAATAAATTTTTAGAAAATACAGCATGGGATAAAAATATTGCTCCTGCAGTAAAAGATCCAAAAGTAGATTACGATTTACCACAGCCGTATAGTTTGATGAGGCGATATCAGAATGTTATACCTGAACACATATACAATAATGCTTACTTTTATATTTGTACTGAAACTGATTTTTATATTAGCAACAATATTGAAGGAAAAGAACAAAAATTTAATAAAGCATGGTTTACAGAAAAAGCATTAAAATCGTTTATATATAAATGGCCGATGCTTATGGTAGGTAACCCTTATACATTAAAAGCATTAAGAACTATAGGTTTTGAAACATTTCCAGAAATATTCCACGAAGGATATGACCGGAACACCGACCCTGATGCTAGGATGGATGAGATAAAAAAACAAATTATAAAACTATGTAACATGCCTACAACAGAAGCACACGAGTTATATCATAGTAATATTGTACAAGAAAAACTGGATTATAATAAAAATCATTTCTTTACGTTACTTAAAACTATGGATATTAACGAACTTTGTATAAATTTGCTGTCAGGATATAGAGTTTGACTAAATTTTAAGTGATAAATACTGTAGTACGCAGTACACACAACAAATTTAGGAGATGAATAATGGCCTCAATCGGATTCATCGGAGTTGGCAAGTTAGGACAAGCCTGCGCCGAGATGGTCGCCGAGGTCCATGATGTTGTTGGGTATGATGTAAATCCGGTAGTACCAGAAAACTTTACAATGAGTGGTACACTGGAAGGAGCAGTTGAAGGTAAGGACATAGTCTTTATCGCAGTTCAAACTCCTCATGACCCGCAGTATGATGGAAAGGCACCTACCAGCCATTTACCAAATAAAGACTTCGACTACTCGGTAGTAAAAAAAGTTCTTTCAGAAGTAAATGCTGTAGCGACACCAGAACAATTAATAGTCCTTATAAGCACAGTATTACCGGGAACGGTAAGAAAAGAACTTGTGCCTCAAATTCCAAATGCTAGATTCATATACAATCCATACTTAATTGCTATGGGTACAGTTAAATGGGATATGGTAAATCCAGAAATGGTAATGATAGGAACAGAGGATGGCAGTGAAACAGGAGACGCAAAACAACTTGTGGACTTCTACAAAACAATAATGCAAAACGAACCAAGATACGTTATAGGTACTTGGGACGAATGCGAATGCATAAAAGTATTTTACAATACATTTATATCAGCAAAGGTATCTCTAGTAAACATGATACAAGACGTTGCAGAAAAACAAGGTAACATAAACGCAGAAATTGTTTGTGATGCATTGGCAAATGCTGACAGACGTATTATGGGACCAGGATATATGAAACCGGGAATGGGAGACGGCGGTGCTTGTCACCCACGTGACAACATTGCCTTACGTTTTATGGCAGAACAACTAGACTTAGGTTATGATTTATTCGATGCTGTAATGCTTTCTAGAGAAGTACAGGCAGAGAACATGGCTAAACGTTTAATGGAGTTAGGTGGATCAATACACCCTACTACACAAACACTAGTATCAGATATGCCAATAGTAATTGTCGGCAAAGCATACAAGCCTTTAGTACCATACGAATCTGGATCTAGTAGTATGCTTGTAGGTCATTACATTAAACAAGCAGGTTTTGAATTACATTACTTTGATGAGCAAACAGGAGATATACCTGACGATGATACAATGAATCGTGCATGTGTATATCTACTTGCACATAATCCAGAAGTTACATATGGAGACCAATTGGATTTTGTGCCTGGTTGGTATGACGACCATAATGTATCTGACTGTGATACTGCATTAGTATCAACTGGAAATGGTACAGAACTATCTTTTGCAAAAGGAAGTATTATTGTTGACCCATGGAGGAAAACACCGGACATAGAAGGTGTGCAGGTAATACATTACGGTAATACCAGAGGAGTAAAATGAACATAGACCAACAAGTATTGGATCACATAAAGCATAAGTGGGGTAGTGATAAGCAAAAACTTGCTCTTAACGAGAAGTATCGCTATACCCCTCCCTACCCTACTTTGGCTTTAGAAGATTTTATACCTTACAATGTAGCCAAATTGTTATATGAAGAAAGTCAAACTATTCCAAAGAACTATTGGACAACGTTTACAAGAGCCGACAGTTATATGGAAGAATGTTTAGACTTAACAGAAGCACCAGTGGCACGTGGTGTGGTTAGTGCTTTACATAGTAGAGAATTTTTAATATGGCTAAGCCAAGTGTGTGATGTGCAACACTTACTACCAGACCCCTACTTAGTGGGTGCTGGTTATATGAAAAGTTACAAAGGTGATAGTTTAAAAATACACTCTGACTTTAACTGGAATGAACAATGCCAGACACATAGAGCTCTGAGTTTAATTTTATACTTTACACCAGACTGGGACGAAGCATGGCACGGCGACTTGCAGTTTTGGGATTTCGATAAAACAGAAAAGGTAGTGAGTTATCCACCCAAGATGGGTAATGCTGTTATATGGAAATATCACAAACGTGGCTTCCATGGACACCCTAACCCAATCGACTGCCCAGAAGATAGATTTAGAGTAGGCTTTAGAACTTTTTATTATGTATCTGATAGTGTACATGATTGGAGAGATCCTCCACACAAGAGTTTATACTGGTATGACAAGGATAAGAATCAGCCTTACCATTTAGAGAACGAGTACGGACACGGCAAACTAGACGATGAGTGATTATAACTATAGCGGACCACTTAACGGTGGCTACGCGATTCAGGATAAGTTTATTACAAATGAACTTAAAGAGTTTTGTATATCAACTTATGAGTGGGAGACATTCTTTAAGGCAGATGGTGTAACAGAACATAGCAACTTGTTTATAGAACAGTTTAATGCATGGATAAGAAGTAGCAAGTTAAATAACATTCAAGGCTTAGATGCTTTCCCACATGTTACACAAACAAACGGCACTAGTGAAGCCTTTAGTATGTTTATGCAAAGACATAATGATAGGCGTTTTAAGTTTTACAAAGGTGACTTCATGATGCATAAAGTTGCTAGTAACAATATGAATGCCAAATGGAGTTGGATACATAACCAAAGCGAAGTAACTGTAGGTGATGCTGTTATAGTAAGTTGTCCTTTTAGTGATACAGGTGGCAAGAGAGATGACTTAGATGAACTACTAGAAGTATGCACAAAACTCAGAGTACCAGTACTTATAGACATGGCATACTTTGGAATGTGTTACAACATAGATATTGATTTAGATATGCCTTGTGTAGAAGAAGTTACATTCAGTCTAGGCAAAACATTTCCTATTATAGGAGCAAGAGCAGGTATACGTTTGCAACGTACTGAAATAGACGATGCTGTATTGTTTGCTAATCAACATGGTATAGTAAATAACTTTGGTGCTATGATAGGGCAATTTGCTATGGAGGCATGGGGTCCAGACTATATAGCAAATAAATATATGAAAGACCATTTAATAATTTGTAATCAGTTAGAACTTAAACCAACTAATTGTATTATATTTGCATTGACGGATAAAAAAGAATACGAAAAATTTAATAGAGGAAACAACTTAACTAGACTTTGTATATCAAAGTTGTTAGTAGAACAGTATGACAGAAGAAAGAAAACTTTGTAGTTTACTTTGGTCGCACCTTAGTAATGAGCCTGGCGGAACTATCCGTACATGTTGTATTGCCAAAGACAGGCTACAAAATCACTATGGTGAAGATTTGACATTAGGTGACCACTCTGTTACAGAAATTTTTACTTCTAACAATGCTCAACGTATAAGAAACGAAATACTAAGCGGAGGCAAACCTGCTAACTGTGAAACATGTTGGATAGACGAGGACAACGGTAAGAAATCCAAAAGACAACAATACAATGAATACTACGAACAATGGTATGGACCTAATTGGATGGACGACTTCAATTGGGATATGACTCCGCATCATGTAATGGACCTACAATTAATATTTGATAATACATGTAATTTAAAATGTAGAAGTTGTAATGCAAACTACAGTAGTAAGTGGGTAGAGGAAGCAAAAGATAGACATGTACCATATTGGCAATCAAGTGCCAAAGTACCTATGAACGATATAGAAAATAGTAAGTTTTGGACACACATGGACGAATGGTTACCTTCGATTAGACGTTTAGAGATTATGGGAGGTGAGCCTTTCTATATGAAGGAGTTTAAACGTTTTATAGATAAACTAATAAATGAAAACTATTCTCAAAACATTAGTATGACATTAAGTACTAACGGCACAATAGCAGACAAAATCCTACTACAAAAAATGGTATCTAATTTTAAGAACTTAGCATTTAGTATTAGTATAGACGGAGTAGGTGATAGGTTTGAATACTTAAGGCATCCTGGTAAGTGGAGCGAAGTAAAAGAAAACCTTGACTACTTTTATGAATTACATGTAAGTGACTATCCAGTAAACATGCAAATAACACATACAGTTACAGCATTGAATGTAATGTATTTGCCAGAGTTTCACGATTACTTCCACAAGCATTATCCAAACTTTAAAATATGGAACAACATAGCACACTACCCTAAATGGATGACAGCAAGTGTGTTACCGAATTTTGCTAAAAAAATAATTACACAGACGTTACAAGAACATACTTGGACGCCTGAATACAAAGGAGAAGTAGAAGCATTAATAAACTACATGAATACTCCTATGTATCAAAACGGCTCTAGTGTAGATGAAAAACTAAGAGCAAAAGTTTCTGAGGACAAATTAAAGATGTTTGACCAACGAAGCATAGAAAACAAATGGAAAATATTTAAATCACAAATAACAGGAGGAGACCATTATCGAGAAGAGAACTTTAAAGAAGTCTTTCCCGAATTACACGAGTTGATAAAAACAGACTTCGATTACAATGCAGAGTATGAGGAAGTGTTGACAAATGGTTATAAACAATTTAGCACAAGGGAGTTAGTAAATTGAGTACTTACTGTCCATTACCTTGGCAACATCTAGCCACCCATCCTCATGGTGGTGTTACGTTATGTTGCATTAGTGACCACACTGATGGCTTAAACAGAGCAAGAGACTTTAAGGAAGGATATAATGAATTTTTAGATTTAAATAAAAACGATATAACAAGTCACATGAATAGCGATTACTATAAAGAAGTTCGCTTACAAATGTTAAATAATGAAAAGCCAAAGGCTTGCATGAGGTGTTACAATGAAGAAGACAACGGAATCAAATCAAAACGAATACATGAGCAATCTGTATTTCCACAGACCGACGAAATTTGGGCGAGCAACAATACTAGGGAAGATGGTAATATTGATATGGATCTTCGTTTTGTCGAGCTTCGTCTTGGCAATGTATGTAACGTCCGTTGTCGTACATGCAATCCAGCAAGTAGTTCTAAGTGGTTGGAAGACTACAAAGACATTGTGGAGAAGGCTGACTTTATAAATAAAGGTTACTTAGGATTAAATTTTCCTGAGGACTTTAAGTGGGCAGAGGATGATAATTTTTATGACGATTTATTTGAATCTGCTCCTAACCTAGAAGTAATTTATATTAATGGTGGAGAACCTACATTAATTAAACAACATTGGACTTATTTAAGAAAGTTAGTAGACAGCGGAAGAAGTAAAGACATAATACTATGGTACAATATAAATTGTACAATGCTACCTCCAATAGCATTAGAGTTATGGCCCGAATTTAAAGAAGCAAGAATATGTTTAAGTATAGATGACTTAGAAGATAGAAATGCTTTTATAAGAACAAATACAGATTGGAATGCTGTAACAAAAACAGTTGATACATTAAAGGGTATGGAAGATAAACTTACCCTGAGAATAACACAGACAGTAAGTGCCTATAACTATGCTACATTACCAGAATTTTTTGAATGGGCCGATAGCATTGGGATAGAAGTAGATATGAACTTCGTGTATGATCCTGATTACCTAAGTCCTGCCGTTATACCGGCTAAGGCAAGAGAGTTGATACATACAGAGTTTAGAAAGACCATGGGCAATGACCATAAGTTAGGCACTCTACTTAGCATGTTTAATAACGACGACTGGGACGAACTTAAATGGGAACAGTTCTGTCGTTATAATGACTTGCTAGATAAAAATGATAACAGTGAGTGGCGAAAAACATTCACTAAACTAAAAGGCGTAATAGAAGATGTGGGACATACTAGCATATACTAAACCTAAAGGAGACCTGCTAAGGCTGACAGCACATGCCGGACTTCTGTTTGGTTTGTTACTAGGGCCTTCACAGTACTGGTGGATAACACTAGCAGTATACTTTTGGTTCGCTAGTATAGGTCTGTTTGTAGGACAGCACAGATATTTTGCACACAGAAGTTTTAAAACTAATAAGTTTTGGGAATGGTTCCTAAACATAAGTGGCACACTAGCAGGACTTTCAAGTACATTTGGTTATGTTGTGAAACATAGAGAGCATCATAAAGCAAGTGATACCGAACTAGATCCGCATAGTCCACACCATATGAGTTTATGGAAAAGTTGGACATTAGGATTAAAAGATGAGAAGTATAATATAAAACTTGGTAGAGATTGGATGCGTAACAAGGGAGTTATGAGTACACATAAATACTTTTTTGCATACACATCAGTATACACAGGCGTCATATCATTAATAGATCCGTGGCTTTGGTTGTATGCATATCTTATACCTGTAAGTTTATGTGTATGGGCAACTGGTGCCTTTAACACATGGGGACACGGTAAAGGTTTAAGCAAGTTAGGATATAGAACTTGGCAAACAGAAGACAAGAGTGTTAATCATCATTTGGTTAACATAATAACATTTGGAGAAGGGTGGCATAATAATCATCACAAAGATCCTAGTAATCCTGTACACGGTGAGAACCGTTGGTGGGAATGGGATTTGAATGCATGGATTATACGAGCAATTAGAAATGGCTAAAGAGATAGATAAAAAAGAATTAATGGAAAGTGAATCTTTCTGTATCATTCCTTGGATACACATGCACCCATGGCCCGACGGTAGAGTGTTTACATGTTGTCTAAGTGAGTTAGATATGCCTGTCGGTAATCTAAACGATAACTCTCTAGAAGAGGTATGGAATAGTGATACTATGAAACGTTTTAGATTAGATATGCTTAATCACAAAAAAGTTTCTAATTGTAACCGATGTTATGAACAAGAAGAACACGGACATGAAACATTAAGAATACGAAGCAATCAAGAATACTTAACACTAAAAAATAATCCGCATGGCAATGAGCAGACACATATAGTTGAATCAACAAACGAAGACGGAAGTCTAGACACAGTAAATATGACATACATGGATATACGGTTTAGTAATATATGTAACATGCGGTGTAGAACATGTGGACCTGATTTAAGTAGCCAGTGGTTTCAAGATGCTGTAGATAGTAACTATAATAAAACACCTGAACAACCTATATACCAAATTAAAAAAGGTACAGAAGACTTCCTGCAAACATTTGATCCTTACTTAAACTCAGTAGAGAAAATATACTGGGCAGGTGGTGAGCCAATTATAATGGACGAGCATTGGTACATAATGAATAAACTAGTTGAGTTAGGGAGAACAAAAGTTGATTCTCCAATGAGAGTTTATTACAATACGAACTTTAGTAAGTTAGAATATAAAGGCAACGATGTCATAGAACTATGGAAAAACTTTGATATGATAGGCGTAGGTGCTAGTATAGATGCTAGTGGCAAACGTGGAGAGTATCTACGTAAAGGAACCATATGGAGAGACTTAGTTGCAAATAGAAAACGTATGCTAGAAGAATGTCCTGATATAGACTTTCATGTTAGTGCCACAGTAAGTTTATTCAATGCATTAGACATTACAGACTTTTTTAAAGAACTTGTAGAAACAGGATTTATCAAACCAAAAGAGTTTGCAGTAAATATATTGTTAGGTAAACCCGTACATAGAGCAACAGTATTACCAAAGCATTTAAAATTAGAAGCACAAAGAAAAATAACAGAGACTTTAGAATGGATAGAAGACAATGGTGGAGACAGTATTGGTAGAACAACAGAAACATTCAAAGCATTTAGAAGTTTCCTAGATGGAGACGATACACACATGCTAGACGAAACATTAGCAGATATAAAAGAGATGGATAGATTTAGAAAAGAAAACTTCTTTGATATACATCCTGAGTTCGAAGAGTTTCGTGAAAGGTATGAGGAGATAATAACACGATGAATAAAAATAAAGAATTTAATATGACAGACATAGGTGATATTGCCAGCGAATGGAAAAATGTAAATTGGGATTTAATACAACGTATGAGATTCATGAATGCTGATGCCGAAATAGATCCAGAAGATAGTTATTCAAAAGGCGAGAAGAAGTTAGATGAAGACTAGGTATTACATACTCGCAGGTATAGTTTACACATTGTTTGTAGGCTTCACTGCAAGTTCAATTCAACAAAGAGTTACAATTGAAACAATTAAAGACCAATGTTTTATAGATGGCTGTACAAAAGTATATGAATACACAGGTGAAGTTGGCGGTGAGGAATGGGAAGAACTAATTGTTATTGCCGAAGAGGCCCAAGAAGAAGCAGAGATGTGGAAGGAAGATGCTGAAGCAAAATGGGAAAGTGAAGAGAACCCGTACTACAAGGCAGGCAGTGAATCAGATGCTGACGCATACATAAATTTATTTTTTATGTTATCAGATCCAATCAATTGGATATTCACATTGATAATTGCTACATTTATAGCAGGATTCTACTTAGCATTTTACAGTTGTAAACTAGCAATAGAAAAATATTTTAGGAGGGATCATGGGGAAGATTAGACAATGGATAGCAAGATGGTTTGATTACCACATAGAAAGAAGTCTACAACGTCAAGCAAATAAGCAATGGAAAAATAGGAAAAAGCAGTAATATAATGGATAGACCTGAACACTTTTGCATACTACCCTGGATCAATCAAGAAGCCAGGACGGACGGCTCTGTGGCTGTGTGTTGTGTTATGCAAGAAACTGTTCCAGAGTTTAACTTAGCAGATGGCGGCACACTTAAAGATGCTTGGGATAGTAAGTGGCTTGCAGATTTAAAAGCAGACTTCTTAGCAGGAGAGAAACCTAAGTCATGTTTTAATTGTTGGAATGAAGAAGACGCAGGTATAGAAAGTAAACGTTTACGAGAACTTAAAAAGTTTTCACATCATGCAGAAGACCTAGACATAATTCAAAAGCCTAAGAGCATGGATTTAAAATTAGGAAACATCTGTAATACTAAATGTAGAATATGTACAAGTTTTGCAAGTAGTCAATGGGTACCAGAAGAACAAGAACGCGATGGTGATACTAACCACTTTGCAAAGTTAATGGGAAGACAAGGACGTTGGCCCGAACTAAACGAGGAGTTCTGGGATAACTTAGAAGACCAAATTGACGAAGTGGAAAGCCTAGAGTTCTTTGGCGGCGAGCCGTTTTTAATTAAAAGACATTTTGATATATTGCAAAGTCTTGTAGACAAAGGCAGAGCAAAAGATATAAGCATTAGTTATAATACAAACGGTTCAATCTATCCTGAACATGCTATAGCACTATGGAAAGAATTTAAACAAGTTCAAATATTCTTTAGTATAGATGGCGTAGGCAAACAGTTTAATTATATAAGACATCCGCAAGACTTTGATATAGTAGTAGATAATTTCCATAAGTTTAATCAACATGACTTTATAGACTTAAATATTTTTTATACAGTTAGTTTGTTTAATATAATGTCTATGGATGAGATACTTGCATGGCAATTAGAAAATAATATAGACTGTAGCATACATTTTAATATGGTGTATGAGCCAAAGCATATAAGTCCTAAAGCATTGCCTAAGCAAGTAAAGAAGGCAATTACAGAAAAGTTACAAGGGCACAACGATCCTAGAATACAAACAACATTAAACTATATGAACCAAGAACACTATGTAGGATACATGGACGAGTTGACGAGACAAACAATGTTCAGTGACAAGTATAGAAACGAAAGTATAGCAGACACATTCCCTGAACTATGGGAACACCTGGAGCCGTTCTTTAATAAAAGTGATACTATGCAATTCATGGACGAGATACATTCTATAGGAGCAGGAAATAAGCATGACCGACTATAGTAAAACATTCTGTCCGTATCCTTGGATACATATCATGACGCAACCTAGTAGTACAATAAATTTTTGTTGTGTTGCCAATGGTCAAATTAAAAAAGATGATGGCAGTATACTAATGCTAAACAAAGGCGATGATATTTCTAGTGTATGGAATAATAATCACTATCGCAAAATTAGAAAGCAAATGGTAGAAGGGGAACGAGTAGATGGCTGTGAGCCTTGTTACGAATTAGAGGACTTGGGTATACCAAGTTATAGAGAAAACTATATTCAAGACTGGATGGGTTTTCATAGAGAAGCAGACAACATAAGACAAATAGTAGATGACAGTATAGTAAACGATTATGTTGTTAAAGAAAGTCCACAGTACTTAGACTTTAGATTAGGCACACTATGTAACTTACGTTGCAGAATGTGTCAGAGTCAGAACAGTAGTGCTATATATAAGGAATTAAAAGATGAAGAATTATACACAGACGAAGAACGAGACTTTATCGTTAAAACAAGTCATTGGAATGATTTCAGTGATTATACTCAGCCTTGGTTTGATGACCCTGGGTTTCTTAGCACAGTTGAAACATGGTTGCCTAATGTCAACAGGTTATACTTCACCGGCGGTGAGCCTACAATTATACAACGTGTGTATTGGATCCTAGAAAAGTGTGTAGAGCTCGGACTCAACGACAACATAGATTTAGTATTCAATAGTAATATGACAAACATACAACCGAGGTTCTTAGATTTAATAGCCAAGTTTAAGAGTGTGTTGATGTGTTTAAGTGTTGATGGCTATAGTACAACAAACGAATATATTAGAAGTGGTAGCACTTGGAGTATAGTTGATAAGCATATTAGAGACTATGCTACATCTGAGGTGGTAGGTAACTTATTGTTTAGTCCTGTTGTACAAATATATAACATACTGGATGTAACAGACTTAATTGATTATGCTGAACGTATACAAAAAGAAACTGGCAGAAGAATTGATATTAGTTTTCTGTTAAACAATTATCCTAAATGTTTGGACATTAGGAACTTGCCACAGCATGTTAGAGATGCGGCTATAGAACATTTAGAAACGTGGTCCGCAACTAGTACATACTTTGCAGAAGATGAACGTAACAAGCAAACAGTATTAGGACTTATTAAAGCATTGAAAGAAAACTATAACGAAGACTCAGAACAACAAATGCAAATATTTAAAGAGTACACAGAACTACTAGATAAGAAGAGGAATCAAAGTATGGCAGACAGTTTGCCAGACTTGTATAAGTTATTATATGAAACTTAATGATAAGAAATACTTATATGCTATCGGGTGCAGTCATATGGCAGGCAGTGAAATTGCTGGACCCGGTATAACATCAAGTCTTAAACAAAATGTTAATAATGCATGGCCCGGGCAGTTAGCAATAGATAATAATCTAAATTATATAAACCAATCTGTTCCAGGTGGTAGTAATGAATATATAATGAGAACATGTATAGACTTTGTAAGCAAATGGATTGCAAATGGGAATGATGTTTCAGAATTGTTTATAACTGTGGGCTGGACCACTAATGAACGATTAGAGTTTGAATGGGAAGGCGAACGTTACAGTTGGTGTAACGGCACTGATCCACAGTTCTTTCAGAAAGAAGATGGTAAGCCAGACTTCACAAACTGGTTTAAGTTTTTACAACTATATCATACAGCATACGATTTTGGATTATTTAAAAAGATAACATACATGATTGCACTAAACTCGTTCTTAAAATCAGTTAATGTAGACCATGTGCAGGTAAATAATTGTGCTAGTATACCAGAAGATGCGTGGAAGTCGTTGGATATGCAACACCTAGAACATGTGTTTCCTAATGATATATTTTATAATAAGCATGAAAGTTTTATAGAAAAATATAATACAGACGAAAACAAAGAACATTTTACGCCATGGTTACATGCTGATAAACATATACATAGTCTGTATGCAAAAGAAATTATGGAGTTTATAGAACAATGAGTAACGAAGAAAAGAACGAACTAGGTGAACCAGATAATATCGTAGACATGGGAGACTTACAAGGTAACCCAATACCGTCTGCTGTAGATGATGCCGCAGACGTAATGAGTGGCACAGCACCAAAGGTACCCGATGGTGACTTTAAACTAAGTAAAGAGGAAGAGGAACTGCTTAAGAAGAAGTTGGATCAAATTCGTAAGTCAGATCCGTTTATATATAGATGAGAATACTTGGCATCAGTTGTATGTTCCACGATGCTTCTGTTACAGTAATGGAAGAGAGCAAAATACTATTTGCCGGTCATGCCGAACGTTACAGTAGACAAAAAAACGATTCTTATTTAAATCAGGAACTAATGGCTGATGCACTAAAGCACGGACTACCAGATGTAATTGTATTACACGAAAGTAGTACACTAAAGAATAAACGTAGAGTATCCCAATTGACATGGGCAAGTATCAAAGCCGCGTTCACAGAGATAACAGCAGAAGAGTGGCTAAAGAAATTTTATCCACAACTAAATGGTATACCTGTAACTAATTGTTTACATCACGAGTCACATGCAGGGGCAGGTGTTATGACTAGTGAGTTCGATGAATGTGCTGTAATGACTATAGATGCTATAGGAGAATATCAAACAGCAACTATATATTACTATGATAGTTCGGCAACTCCGGCACTACAACTTAAACATGAAACTAAGTTTCCTAATAGTTTAGGTTTGTTTTATAGTGCTGTTACTCATGCAGTAGGATTAAAACCTATGGAAGATGAATATGTATTAATGGGAATGGCGGCGTATGGTAATCCTGTTTATGCAGATAAAATTAATAAAGAATTATTTAAACATGCAGAAGTTACAAATGATAACTTGCATGAATGTTTACATACAATTAATATGTCTAAAGGTTTACCTAAAAACTTTATGAGAGCTGAAGCATTAGCAGACGAACAAATACAATTTGATTTAGCCGCAAGTGCTCAACAAGTATGTGAGCAAAGGATATTGTCTTATGCCACATTGGCTAAAAGATATAACAATTCAGACAATTTAGTTTTTATGGGAGGGTGTGCATTAAATTGTGTAGCAAACTCCTTACTATATAAAGTATTTAAAAATTTACATATAATGCCTAATCCAGGAGATGCTGGTAGCAGTTTAGGTGCCGCGGCATTATATAATTATTATAACACATTACAAAAAGCAGAATGGGAAGGGCCATACTTAGGTTATAATATTGAAGGCACGTGGCCCGAAAAGAAATTCTTAGCAAGTCTAAGAGAAGGTGATATATTCGGAGTTGCAAATGGCAAAGCCGAGTTTGGTCCTAGAGCATTAGGTAATAGAAGTTTGTTTGCTGATCCAAGAGGGGAAACAATTAAGGATAGAGTAAACGAAATTAAACGTAGGCAAAAGTTTAGACCTTTTGCTCCTATTGTTCTACAAGAACATGCTAGTGATTGGTTTGACATGCCGGGCGGTTATGATGATAGTCCGTACATGCAATTTGTTGCTAAGTGTAAAAGACCAGACATAATACCTGCTGTCGTACATGGGGATGGTACAAGCAGAGTTCAAACTGTTAATAGAAAACAGCACCCTGAACTATATAAAGCACTATCCAAATGGCATGAGGAGTCGGGCTGTCCTATAGTACTCAATACGAGTCTTAATATTAAAGGTCAGCCTATAGTGAATACTATCGAAGACGCACATGCTTTTGAAACCCATTACGGAGTTAAGGTACATATCAGTGACGATTAGAGTAGAACAAGACGTAATAGACAGAGTTAGGAAAATTGGTATAACAGAATATATCAAAGAACTCCTAGAGGATCATAACTTTGACGAGCTTAATAATTCGGATGTAAGTTTAGAGCCGTGGTTATACGATCCTGCAATATCCCACGAAGAAGCAATGTTTTATAAATTAAAAGACAAGTGCCATGTGTGCGGAGTATCTCCTAGATTTCATAGAGACGATTGTCCGTATAGTATGAATCAATTGTATTTTGCTGAATTAGAAAAACATGATTTAGGGTTAACTCATATTAATCATTATATTAATGCATTAATAGGTGAATTAAATATAAAAAGTGTGAAGGGTAAGTAATGTACGACATATTTTATATAGGTGATAACTCTTCTTTACAAGAACGTTTTCCGTTTGCAAAGCAAATAGATTCAGAAAAAGATATTAAAAGTAAAACTAAACTATATTGGCTTGTAGAACCTAACATTAAAATTACTGATTGGAGTGTATTTGATTACGTTCCGGACGTACACACTAATAGATTTATACATATATGGAAATGGGATAGTGCTAATTATGGTGGATTATATTTAAAACCCAAAAAGCAAAACATGTATACCGATACATATCATCATAATAATGTAATATGTGCAAAAGCATTTACAATATTACATAAATTAACTCCAGAAGATTATTTTAAAAACAATAATACTAGTTCACATGTATGGTGTGTTGATCCAGATTACAAATTAGCAGATGATATTAATTGGGCACCGGGGAATTTCGAACCAAACTTTATACATAGTTTTCATTTACGTGGACAATTAGAACATAAGTATCCTGAAAAAGAAGGCGGAGTTAAATTATTTCCTAGTAATTGGGAACAAGCAGATACAAAATACCATGGCTTTTTAGATGCGAATATAATTTATCCTATATTATATGTAGAGGATGTAGAGGATTATGCACAACGAGATATATTTAAAGAAGAATATGTTTGGTTAATTGATAAAGAACATACAATAAATGTTAAAACAGTTGACTGGGTACCTAATCCTTTTGAGGATACTATGGTACATTCATTTAAAATGCCATACCAATTACAAGAAAAATATCCATTAGCAATGGGTGGTATTAGATTAATACCAATTAATTGGAAAGAATCAGATACTAAAATACACCCAGCATGTCCAATTGAAGATGAAAACTATGATGTATTCTATATAGACGAGTCTGAGTTTACAGCAGAAACATATAACGAGTATGCTGAGCGTAGTAAAACAGATTGGTTTTGGATAGTAGATAGAGAATATCTATTTAATGGCAAGTTATTATTTGTGCCCGCAGAACATGAACGTGATTATATTCACGTATTTAAAATACCAGGACACCTAGAAGAAAGGTATCCACTAGATAATACTGACCCGTGGGATAATAGATGTGGCGGTATTAAATTAATTAATAAACAATTCGATATTACCAAACACAAATATCAAGAAGATATATGTCCAGTACGTTATGATATATTTTATTCTGATAATATTAATGACTACGAAACGTATTCAAGGAAAAGCAGAACTAAAATGTTCTGGTTAATAGATAGTGAACATCAAATAAATGAGGAGTTTAAATATGTACCGCTACAGTTCGACCAAAAATACATACACGTTTTCAAGTTTCCAAATGACTTGGATCACAAATACCCAAGAGCAATTAAGAATGTCAGCGACAACAGAGCAGGAGGTATCAAACTTGTTCCAAAGAATGTGGGTGACGATGCCAAGTTTATCGACAGCAATCCAGTGGGAGGACGATCCTACCCTATTGTATACTCAGATGGCACACTTACAAAAGTTGACATAGACTGTTGGATCATACCTGAAGCATTTAATACTATAACAAGTATTAATTGGAGCCCTACTGTATTCCAAAAACACATGAAGCATATATTTAATGGGGGGCAGGTTGTGTGGATGCCTAAAGATTGGGACGGTGAAGTTAAAGTACATGACATAAGTCCTGTACAATTAAATTATGAATTTCAAACATTTAATAATTATGAAGAAGGAATTGCACAAAGTAAGTATGACTGGTTCTGGGTAATCGATCCGGATGTGGTTGTATTAGAAGATTTTGATCTAGACTTTCAGCCTAATGTGTTTGATGAAGGTAAGCAACATGTATGGCAAAAACTAAATCCTGTAACAGGTAAGCAATACGATTATGGTGGAGTTAGTTTACGTCATAAGAGAGAGGGCAAAGGTAGACCAAAATACATTCGAGAACCTGCTTGTACGCAGAAAGAATATCCAGTGTACCACATACAGCCGGAAGAACAACTACAACCGTTAGACGACGTCTACGAGCGTCTGTGTAGCCAATGTGATGTGGGTATGATGTGGGTAGTTGATGCACATATAGAAGTATATGCTGACTTCGATTTCAGTTACTATCCTACACAATATGATAAAGATGTAGTACATATATGGCAACATGATGGCAACAGTAAGCAAAGTGGTGTTAAGTTAATGCCTATGGGAGCATACTCTGAGCAGGAAATTAAAGAAAACAGTTATGTTAAACTAAAAGAAATGCCTAGTGTGGCTAGTAAAGATCCTGTTTGGCCCGTAGAACAATTAGAAAACATGACTAGTGCAGAGATTCAAAGCATTATTAACACACACAAAGACGTAGGATATGTATGGACAGTTGATCCAGACATTGAATTAGACGATAATATAATTAAACAAAGTATTATTCCACACATAGATAACAGTAATATAGTGCATGTATGGAAAAGAACTGACACAGATGGCTTAGTTATTGGGCATGGCGGACTTAGACTGTGGCCCACAACGTATGATGCTACACAATTAACCGACGAACAAGTGCTAACTTGCAGTATACCAGACCAATTAATACTGGATGCAGTAGCAGGAGAGCAAAAAGAATATCCTATTTGCTATCTAAATAACGATACAGACATACTAGAACAGTTAAATCAGTTTGATGTAGGGTGTGAAAGCACAATGTATTGGGTAGTTGATCCACATATAACACTAGCAGATGACTGGAAGTTTGATTATGTGCCTACAAAATGGGAAGAACATGTGGTACATGTGTGGTTAGACAGCACAGATAATAAACGTGGAGTTAGATTAATACCTAAAAACACATTTACAGATAGCCAATATACCATAAAACAATTAATTAATAATACATTTACTGATTTAAAAACTGTATATAGGGTAGCAAGTCAACCTACAACGTGGAAATGCTATGCATTTAATACAGAAACTCCTTTATTAAAACAATTAAATGAGTTTAAATCACAGAATAAAGCAGAATACTTCTATACTATAGACCCAGACGTAACTGTAATAGATGAATTTAAGTTTAATTACACACCACAATTAGATAGTTTAAACAAAATACACACATGGCAACGTACAAATCCTAGAACAAACATGCCTCACAGTTACGGCGGCATACGTTTGTGGCATAAAAGCATAGAGGGATTAACATCAGATGACATACAATTAAACAAAATGCCACGTGGCACACTACAATATGTTAAACAACAGGCTAGTGTGTACCAGCCATATCACATAGTATTAATAACATACAAACAAAACAACACAGATGAACTGTTAAGCAGACTGCCTGAGGGTACTATGTTGGTCAAAGACGTTGAAGGTATATTCACAGCACACAAACAAGCCAGTACTCTAGTAGACACCAGTATGTTTTGGGTAGTGGATGGTGATGCTGAAGTAATGGCGGACTTTGATTTTAGTTATATACCTGATGTGTATGACCAAGACGTAACTCATGTGTGGAATAGTGCTAACCCTATCACAGGCGATACATATGGCTATGGTGGAGTTAAACTGTTTAACACAAATCAAATCAGAGGAGCAACCACTTGGGGTATAGACTTTACAACAGGATTAAGCAAACGATTCAAAGTAATGCCACAAGTTGCTTGTACTACCAAGTTTAACACAGATGCATACAGCACATGGCGTAGTGCATTCAGAGAATGTGTTAAGTTGGCTACTAGTGTAGACCCAGATGCACAACAACGTTTGGGTGCATGGCTAAACAGCAGTACAGGGGATTACTGGGCACAGGCTAAAGCAGGAGCAGAACAAGGGAATGACTATGCAGGACGCAACCGGGGGAACATCACAGCATTGGAACTAATCAATGACTATGACTGGTTAAAGGAGTATTATGATGGAAACAATTAAACTCACAACATGGCAAGCAGTAAGTGATTATATTGATGCAGGAGCATTTCAAATCAGAATGAGTCAGTTTGAACACTTACAGCAACATGCAAACTACTATCCAAGACATGCTTACAGCAAAGGACAGTTGGCATCAAAGAGTTGGTTACTGGGGGAACTGAAACGCATAGACTTTGCAGAGGATATCACTGTGGCTATATTGGGCAGTTGGATCGGCACATTGGTTGATCCTTTACACCAAATGATGTCAATAGCCAGAGTATATGGTATAGATGCAGACCCAGAGTGTGTGACTATAAGTGAGAAACTCAATCAAGAATACTTAGAAGGGTGGAGATACAAAGGGGTATGTGCAGACGTAACACAATTAGATTGCAGTAACATGCAGTTTGAGACCGGGGGAGAGCTGATTGATGTTACGCCTCACATAGTAATCAATACCAGTAGCGAACACATGAACACAGAATGGTTTGATACAGTGAGCAAACAACAGTTAATAGTAATGCAGACCAACAACAGCACAGAGTTTGATGGTCATGTGAATGTTTGTAGCAGTATAGAACACATGCAGGAACTGTATCCACTATCATATACTGCTTATGTGGGTGAGATGCAGACTCCAGCATACACCAGATACATGCAGATAGGCTTCAAGTAATCAATTATAACTAGTGTTAAAGGCGAGCGGCGGGCATCCTTATAACAGGTGCTGAGCGAAGCGAAGCGCCTCCGCGGCGATAAGCCAATTTTTATCTAGCAGTACTGCTAAGTTCTAAGGGAATATCCTCCACACTACTCCAATTGTCTTCTATGATAACATATTCTTGATGTGTATCTCCTGATAGTACAGTACTTGAATGCCATCTATTAGTGTCTACTATGAACAAGTCTCCTTGATGTGTGTGTATGTCTTCAGCATTCTGTCTGCAAATCCTCACAGAGTTATTGGATAGTTGTAGTAATACTCTGTATGAACCTGTTAGAAACTTATCCTTATGTGTAGGCATATCTATTCTACACACAGTATAAGACATGTTATAGTCACCTATGAGTTGCTTTAACAGTACGATATCCTTATTATCAGTTATATCCACAGTAAGTGGGCATGTGGTAAAGTCCACAGTAGCAAATGTACCACTAGGCGTATGGTGTAGTGTATCCCATGATTGTTTTGCTTTACTGGGTAATAGCCGTAAGATGTTTCTCACAGTATGGTTAATAGCAGTAGTATTCATAACTGTATTTATAGTGTTAGGAGGTAATATGTGTATAGAGGCTTTAAACACTGATAAACACCTAAAGGCGTAGACTTCGGCATGCTGTACGCATTTGAAGTC
>Ga0181417_1000177_pt1 | contig 20677 bp, 27 predicted proteins | sample 40SPOviralmetaG_FD_130142 | JGI IMG/M metagenome (GOLD analysis project Ga0181417, IMG submission 130142) | Marine viral communities from the oligotrophic San Pedro Time Series (SPOT) site, San Pedro Channel, CA, USA - 40 SPOT_SRF_2013-02-13 | ecosystem: Environmental > Aquatic > Marine > Strait...
GATTTGTTATTAAGTTGGATTACATCTTCTTTGTATAAGTTCTCCAACCATCTTTTAAACTGTATAAACTCTATATCTCTATCATCATGGAATACTTCTATCCACACTTTGAAGTGAAATATATGTCTGTGCTTGTATCCTAAAAAGGATACATCATACTCATCTCCTGTCGCTGTAGCAGGGTTTGTGTCTGCTCCAGGATAAAAGTGTATGCCTTCTTTACTAAATGTTACCCAAATACTTCTCACGACCAACCTCCGTCAATGCCTTCCATTACTTCATTCATATGACCTAAGAGTTGTGTGATCGCTTCATCGTAGTCACCAATCTCATAGTCAACGTCATCTTGTTCTTTGAACATTGCCTTTACTTGATCACCGTATTGGATAACCATTTCAAGTTGTTCTCTCATCTCATCTGATATTGCCATTACGCCTCCTTGTTTGGATTCCACATAACTAAATTTTTCTTCTTTAGTCTGTTAGCAACAATAGTATATCTATTTTGCTCTTCCTTCCATTCCTTCAACCACTTATGCCCATCACGTTCTGCATCTATAAAGATTGCATTAGTAAATGCTAGTGGTAATAATATAGCACAATGTATAATAATACTTGCAACTGTATTATAGTTAAAGAATCCTAAGTAGTTTGCCGCTAAGAATCCAAAGAACACACTCCATACTGTAAACAATACTAGCATAAAGTAAGTCTGTAGACTTGGGTCTGGGATATACTTCAATGGATTATATTTTACATCCATTACTCTTCTCCAACCATTTACAAGACCCATTACGACTCTTCTAAATAAACTTGGCTTTTCCATCATTGGTTCAATCATTTCATTCTCCTATTTGAGTCTTACTCTAACATACTCTCTAAACACATGTAGTCCATAGGACAACCATGTAATTACTATAAGACTCCATATCAACATCTCAACCATTCTCGGTGAGTCTATCCAATTCCTCAGCATCATGTTCGCCGAGTATTTCTACATTATACTGGTCTTTTGCTGTTTTGTCAACAGTAAATGACAAGTCATAACCTTTGCTTTCAAGTATATCAACCTTAGCACTAAATTCATTTAGTTCTGCTGTATTCATTGCTACTTTCATATTATGCTCCAAATCCAAGTTGTCCTTTAATATAGGCCGCCAACTCATCTTTAGCCTCTTTTTCTTCTTTACCGAAAACTTTTTCTTCGTGTCTAAGTTGAGCATCATTCTTCTGTCTTCGTTCTTCGTCTGCCCAACCACTTTCTATATGCATTCCGCCTGGTATTCTCATATTATTACTCACCATTTAACTCCTATTGTAACACTTAATACATTATTGTCAACCGGGTCTTCTGTGTATGTATTACTAAAACCCAACGATACTTTTTCTGTTAGACTATAATTGATTGCTGTTTCATTACGCAAATATGTATCTGTGCCTGTTTCATTTAGCAATTTGTTAGTAATATTCAAACTGTCATTTAGTTTATAGAATACCCATAAACTGTTTCTAAGTATTGCTTCGTCTACATCATCTGTAGTTAAATATGCAACTGAAGTTTCGTGACTTATTTTCCAATTATCATTCCTTAAAATCTTTATACCAATACCACCACCAGTTACTATTCTGTCACCTGACGATCTTAATTTATCTCTATCATAACTTGAAACACTAAATGCATAATACTTAGGTGTAATATCTTTATTTGCTTTGCCTATAATACTAAACTTATCCATCTTAACTACGTCTGATTGCTCTTTGTAAACATAGTCTGTTTCTACTACAAAATCAATTAACGGATTGTCCCATTCGTGATCTACACTTAATTTCAATGTAGTTGAATCACTGTTAATCTGTGTCAATCCAAACTTTGCACTTCCTGTTGCATTTACAGGCATAGTAATTAGTAGCAAAGCGACTGCTAATACTAGAAATAATACTGCTTTCTTTACTCTACTCATCTTTATCCTTAATTGGTTGATCGTAGTAATCATGTGTTCCTGCTCTATACCTTGCTTTCTTTTCGCTTACTAATACACTACTCATGTATGCAAAATATCCCATTGCAATAGTAAGAACAATACCAATCATAAAATTAATCACTTCCATAATCTTTTCCTTCTAATGTGATTGGTTCTTTCAATATCTTTTCTTCTACATCTTCTTGTGTAACATCACACCAATTACACGGTTCTCCGTGAAGTGTTGCAGTCTCTCCTGAATCTTTACAATTATGTGTCCAAAACTTATTCATCTAAATAATCGAGAACGTCATCTGGTAGTTCTGCTCCGCTTTTAATCATAAACAATGTAAACTTTTTAAACACATTTTCTAATCCTTCTAAGTCCTCTATATCTTCATTTAAAACTAAAGAAGTTGTAATTCCGTTTTCGTCCTGTGTTTTAATCTCGATTATCATTATTCAATTATTTCATCCTTTGTATATTTTGTCCAGTCAGTGAACGTTTTTCTAGTTTGTAAATCATGAACTGAATGAACCCATACACCTGGATTAGTTTCTCTATACCCACGGTCATCTATCTTTATACATGCATTATAATTAAGTTGTCTAACATAAGGCATCTTTACACTTATCATAGATATGAATGTATCTTTCTCATTCCAACTTTCTTCTAAAATGTTCTCATGATACTTAAGATCATAATCTAGTGTTACCCAAATATTTTCTTTTACTAAGCCAGAGATAATATATTCCCATTCATTCCATTCACCATCGTTGTTTGGTTGAAAGGATTGGTTGGCACCTAAGTATATATGGGGACAGTTATTATTAAGTGCTCTTGCTAATATTTCTTTTAAGTTTTGCAATCCTACTACAAACAATGTTTTCTGTCCGTAAGCAGGTGTATGCTCTACTTCTGTTCCTATAAAGAACTTAGTGTCGTCGTTGTGTCCATCTCTATTCTTCAAAGAAGTCTCCTGTCATTGCTGGGTCCATCATAGTGTCTGAATAATCTCTAACTTCATCTTCGTGCAATTCATCTTTGTCTGCAACACTAGTTGACTCTTCAAAGAAGGCATTAAGAGCATTATTAGGATCTTCGTTTTCAACTTTGTATATTCCAAAGTTTATCTGCTGTATAAGTTTGTCATAATCATCTATAAGTTTGTGCGGATCAGGACATGCTGGATCTAATACTTCTTGCACAAAACTGTCAAATGCAATTACATCTGCAGGAACATAAGGAGAAATATCATTAGTTGCTTTGCTTTTTTTATCATGTATAAAGTCTTTGTAAGACCAATTAAGTCTATGCTTCTCTATGTCAGTTAGTCTATTTGCTTCTTGCACCGCAGTAATGTGATTGTAAACACTATGCCCCATATATAATATGTAACTTAAAGTATCCCAACTTGTTGAGTCTGCTTCTTTAGGCTTGCCATTTCTATTAAGATCTCCTTCAGCCATACAGCATAAGTCACCTATTGTTAATCTACTCATTATAGGTGAATGGCCAAACGGTGCAGGTAGTTTACTGCCTTTGAACATTTGATTATCAAATGCTCTGTCCATAAAGTAACCAAAACGTTTACCTTTGTTTTCAAATATATTGTATGCGTATGTTTGGCCGTATGCAGTATTAACAAAGGGCGATGCCGCGTCAAATGAAAGGGTGATATTAGGAGAATCATGCTTTCTTAACATTCGCTGTATTGACGTTAAATGACATGCCCATTGTAGTCTGCCAGTTCCTAAAAAGTGTATCCAGCCTTTGTCTTTAAGTAAGCCATCTTCTCGAAGTTTTAGAATACGTTTTAGCACACATCTCATGTTACGCATGTTTATTCCTGCAAATGCGTAACCTTCTAGTGCCTTCGATTCATCTCCGTATGCTTCTTTTACAAATGCTGGATCGCTGAAATGCTTAACTGCTTCATACCAAGTATCTGATTGATACTCGTCTGCACCAGATAGCACATTAAGAAACTTGCACTTCTCTGGATTTCTGTGTCTTAAAAAATAGTCTAAGTTTAATACTGATATGTCTACAGTATCTTGAAAACTTTCTAAACCTGTCTTTGCATTATATGGCGGAGCAGATGCAAAACCTGGAATATCCAATGTCATTGCCCAATCGGCTGTATGCTCTTCCCACTTGAGGATTTTCTCACACAATTTTAATCTAGCAGGGTCATTTGGATCTTTTGCATTCGCCCAATCCATTTTAAGAACACCTGTTGCTATCTGGAAACCACCTGAGTCACCAAGTATCATTGTCTTACTTTGATCTCTATCTTGTATCATCTTTTCATTAGCATCACTCTTCTCAATATCTAAGTGAGCATGACCTGCCGAATACAATCCATATGGATAATGGAAGTAACTATCATCTTTAAGAAAATCTAAACCAGCAAGACCTTTTTCAAACCCTTCTATAGTTCTCCACTCATCGGGGTTGTCTAAACATTTTTGTAATTGTTTAGTGTAAAAACTAGATATAGCAGGCAAATAAACTGCGTAATCTGATTGTGTCTTGCCTAGATCATTCATAAATTAACTCTTCGCTGGTAGTAAGTATGTGTAAACTCCTAGTCCACTGTCTACTTTAATTTGTAATAGTCCTTGATCATTAATGCTTAGAACACAGTTACCACTGTTACCAAGTCTTAATATTCTAAGAACAACATCAAGTGGCCATTTCCAGTCTTTGGAAATAACTCCTTCAATGTCACTTGATACAAGAACTTTTGCTCTATCACTAATGCCATCACCTATATTAAAATGCAGTTCTGTGCCATCAGTTGTTGGCGAGAACATTGCTTCATATGAACTTAGTATAGTATTAAAATACCCTAAGTCTTTTAAATTCTTTGCTGTAGGCACAATGTTTATATCAAACTCTGCTCCTTTGAACTTAATACTTTTTAGTTGCTGATTAATAACATCTGCTAACATAAATCTATAATTAGCATCAGTGCCTTCAACACTATTAAACTCTACTTCAACAGGAATGTTTGCACCATTCCTTTCTTGAAACTTAACCTTTACAGTTGCATCTTCGTCATCAAATTGAGGATAACTTAGATAACCTTGTAATACACCCATTCTACTCAAACCTATTGTAGAGTCAACAAAGTCTGGGACTGGGTTTAGTGTTTCACCTTTAAAGATAACAGTTTTATCAGCATCAACAGTTTCTACAACTGTCTTTTCTAAGTCTCCTGTAATCTTCACCATTTCAAAAATACCTAGGCCATGCGTATGTTTCAGCACATCCTTCAGTATATCTTTTATTGCATTTTCGGCCATAAATAATTCTCCAATATTAAACTTACATTATACATTACTATTTAGATCTGTCAAGTTCTTTTTACCATTTTTTTTCGATTAAAATTCAAAGAATGCTTGTAGTGTTTCACTGTCATGCATTCTAGATAAATCAAAACCCATTGCTCCAATAACATTAGATACCTTCTTATCTAATACTGCTTCTTCCATTGCGTCCTCATCAAACGGCAACTCTTTGAACCACTTGGGTATGTTGAGCTCGTCTGTTGGGTAAGCAACACTAGTGTAACCCATAGGATTACTTTTCATTCTACACACAATAACTTTAGCACCATCAGTAATAGTAATACTATAATTATCGCTGTTTGCTTGTTTTAAGTTGTTCCAATTAATACTTGCTCTAACATGCCCTGGAACCATTGTGCTTTGTGATTCTTTCTTTATTGCGTCTAGTTTATGCAGTCTGTAGTTCTCAGGAACCTTTGCTTGTTGCATAACTCTAGCAGAATACATTGTCATATTGTTTGCACGTTTAGGCATACCTTTCTTCCAAGGTTCTAATGTTCTAAAATACTTCTTGTATTCACGTATCTTTTCTATAACTTCATCCTCACCTACACCATTAAGACAATCTATAAGTATCTCTTCTAAGAAGTCTTGTATAAACTCTGGTGTGTCTGATCTCTTAAGATCTAATCCCATTGCTTTTAGTTTGCCGCCTTCTGGTTGATAACCTTCTATGTCTAAGCATTGTATAGCATATCTTTTCTTAGTAATAAACAATCCTGCTCTACCAACTACTTCTCGCCCTGCTTTCATAACCTCACCAGAACTCTTAGGAACATTAAAGTTATCTTTTAAAAACTGTGGAAACGTTGCACTAACTTGATCTGATACATGATCATACAATTTAATTGCACTATCCATGTCCAAGACCTCACCTTCTGGGAGGGCCGGAGTTGCACTAAAATACACAGAGTCAGTATCACCATATACAATAGTATCACCTGTATGGTCATATTTGCCTGTAAATAGTTTATTTGTTTGAGCACCCATGTGCTTAGTAATTGCTCTACCTGTTAGTGTAGTCGACTGTCCTATTCTATGATCAAAGAATCTACAGCCTGGATTAAGTATCGCACCATACAAACTGTTTAAGTTAATCTTTTTAACTAACTGCCTCTTATCCCAATATGATTGTTCTGCATCATCCTTTGCTTTCTTCTTCTTGCCTTGCATTACTTGACGTTCTGAATACCAACGTTCTAACAGTCCAGGCACTATGCCCTGAAAGTCTGTTTTAAATATTGTGCCATTAGCACTTATGTTCCAAGGTTGACCACTGTTGAATATTAAGTTATAAACATCTGCACCAGTTACGTCTACACTAGTTCCATCAGCCATATCTAATTGCATTACATGATCAATGTCTTTGGACATCACCATGTCATATTCATTACTACCAAACTTACCTAACCAAGCATCAGCAAATGACTTCTTCTCTAAAGACATCTTATTAGTAATCTCTTCGTCAGTATATGTTTGTCTTAGTTGCCCTACTACTGTTTCTGCTCCCATATTCAAAGCACGGAAGATACTAGGATATAGACTGTTCAAGTCCATACTGCCTACCCACTCATGCAAACCTTTTTTAGGAAATGCCACATAGGCACCTGCCGCTGTATGTCCCCATGCATTATCAGAGTCTCTTGTTTTAGTTCTATCAGGCACAACCATATCACGTCTGTGTGCTTCGTTAATGATTGCTTGTTCTGTTGTTGCTACAGCACCCATTGTTACCGGAAGTAATACTGTATTATCATGTGCTATAGTGTTAGCAAGATCAATAAACTGTAACTTAGTATCCATTTTTGCTAACAGCATAACGTCTTGTATGTTATATTCACAGAACTTTTCAAAGTCATAATTGTAAAGTCTATCTAAACTACCTTCGTAGGCTACCTTCTTTTCACCTAACTCCATCTCACCAATGTAGTCTAATCTATAACTATGGCGTTCTTCATAGTTGTATTTTCTGTATAATTCTAAATAGTCTAAGTGAACCCTGCCTATAAGATCATAACTAGTTCGTTCTGATCCCATTCTTTCATATACTCTCTTCTTGGGATACTTGTCCATTAAGCATAGTTTAGCAGTTTCTTTCTTACCTAATACTCTTACAATCCTATTATGTGTATAAGGAATATCATAACCTTCTGAGTTCCAACCGCTTAGTATGTCTGCATCATCTATAAGTCCTAAGAACAGTTCTAGCATTTCTGCTTCTGTTCGACACAGTTTAACCTCTGGCATGTGTTTTGTCATTTCTTCTGCTTGTTCCCAAGTAATACGTTTAGGCGGAACTGCTAAACATACCATTGCTTCAAGCCAATCTAAGTAAACACCTATAGCAGTAATTGGCGTAAAAGGATCATCAGGTGAACTGTAACCTCTCTCAGGATCAAAGTCTACCTCGATATCAAAAAAGCATGTATGTAGTTTTGGGGGTTCAGCACCATTGTAGTGCTTTGCTATTGTTTTGTTTATTGGCCTAACATCACTTTCACAAAGACCTTTGCCTTTGTTCATAGCAACGTTCTTTCTAAAGTCTTTTAGACTTCTACATCTAATCTCAGATACAGGATCACCGTAAATGTTTCGTTGTTTGCCTTTGGGATCTGAATAAAAGAAATTGTATTCAGGTTGCAGTTCTTGTATTGTTCGCTTTCCATCTACACGTTCAACTACAAATATCTTATCTTTTGTAGTGTCGTGGAAAGCATCCACATAACTCATCTAATTCTCCTAGCAACACTTCTGGCTGTCGCAATACCTAAAATTAAATTATAACAAATCTTTTAAGATCTGTCAATCCATATATACATAATCATTAATATCAAATGTATAGTTAGTTCCAGGAACAACTCCATTTTCTATTAGGAGTTTTTCTCTTATAAAGTCTTTCTTCTTTAACAAAGGAGACTTTGTGTAACCTGCATATAATGTAAGCCTTTGAAAGTTATCAGTTGGAACTACTGGTTCATGATAACATCTAGCATCCATTAAAATAAGTCTATTAAACTTGTTATGGACTATCAACGTATTAGTATCAGGTCCATCATTAACAACAAATCCACAATCTGTTGCATCATTTATATAACTGTCTGGTGTTAAAAATAACAATGCCACACAATATAAATGTTCATCAGTCCATTCCGAAGGTGTCAAATCAGCATGGTTTCTAATATGATCATCTTTCTGATAGCAATTAATAAATGATCTAACGAAATTATCTGTATTCAACCCTTCGTGCCAATCATCTAAGTAAGGGTCTATCCAATCATTTATATGCAGTAAACTATCTCTTTCTTCTCTATGAAGAGGATGAACTCTAAATGACATTGGAATTTTGTCTTCCAGTGCCTTATAAAACTTTACATCTCTTCGTTGCTCTAACCAAGAGTCTGCAATCTCTTGTGGCATGACATTGTCGTAAACTGTAGTTTTATATCCGGCTTTGTCAAAATACGTTGCAAAGTGATTCAAGTTCACTTACAAAGTTTTGCCTACTGACTCCAAAATAGTTTCAAGTTCGTCGAACTTATCATACTCATCTTGGAAACTGGCTTTGTGAGCAATCTTAATTGCTTTGTTAAGAATTGCTGGCTTCAATTCCATTTCTTCTGCTATTGCTTTTACAGTTTCTCTCAAACCTGTTTGCAATGCATCTACTTCATAAAGGACTTGGTCGCCCTCTTGGATTAGTTTTTTTAATCGATTAATTTCTTCTTGATTGAATGTTCTGTTAAATGCCATCTTATTTCTCTGTGTTAAAGTTAATATTTATATCTAATGGTTTTATGTTAGCAGAAATATCGGTTTTGTCAACCTCTATTTGAAAGGATGATTTAAAACCTGGAAATTGTGTAAAAGATATTTGCTCGAGTATCTCTCGATCTTTGACTTCGTTGCCGTCCTCATCGTATGCTACAAACTGATCGCCCGTATAAAAGACGGTTACTATCATACTTCTATTGATGCTTCAAATGTAAATTGCACTTCATCAAAACTTCTTGATAATTCTTTAGATATTTCATCACCTTCATCTGGGTCAATGTCTTCATCTAAAATAATTTCATGTATAAATAATTCACCTTCGTTATCTGAATCATTATATATCATTACATCTATACTAACTTTATCTCCGTCACTGCTTATGCCTGTAACTAATTTTGTTGGACAAATACTTTGGACAATATCAAAGTATTCAATAACATCTGAATCCTCTAATTCTTCTCTTGTATTAAATCTAACAAAGTGTTTAGTAAACATTACAGTATCCAGATAATTAATGCCATAGTTATCATTCCTTTGATCCAACTGACCCAAGCAACCTGATAGGTAGACAAGTTATACTTATGTATGAAGTCTAACGTTGCGTCTTTATGCCATTCTATAAAATTTTTCATTAATCGCTATTCTTGTTTTTACTTGTTCCTGCATATAGTCCGAACCATGCCGCACCTGCACCAACAATAATACTTATCAATCCTGATTGTTCTAAACTAGGATTTTCTAGTCCCATGAACCATATGGTTGAATAATACAGTAAGAATATATAAACACTTAAAAATGCTCTTGGGAATATTCTCCAGGCGTCAACTGCCTGTGCTAAAAAAATCCATTTTTGCCATGGGTTCTGAGTGCTGTCTACTGTTTTTGTGTCGACTTCCAGTTCAATCTGAATAGTCTTTTTCTCTATGTCTGCCATTGTATAACTCCCTAAATTGTTATATTACTATTTATCTAAAAAAGGGAAACCCTGCCTAGGCAGGGTCATTCTATACTACTTGCACTATTTTTGTAGAGTCCAAGTGCTGTTGACTCTTAAGCCTTAAGTTTCTTTTGCTCTGAAAACTTAACCCTATTGATCATTGTTTCCTTAAAGCCAGTCCATTTACTAACAGACTGTGATTTGATATAGCCTGTGATGTCAGCATTTTCGCCTTCTTTCACTGCTATTTCTTTTGTATCATTTAAAAAGAACTTAATGATATGCTTATTATCGATGCTACAAGTAATTAAGTTACTCATTGTTCTAGGAATATATCTTACATATTCTACTTTAGCATTCTTAAAAGTGTGCCTAGTATGTAATTCTCCTACATATTGAGATGTTTTACCTAACTCTCTTTCCCTATCTTCCCAACCATCTGATTCCATTTTATTAAGAAACACTTTAGGTAAACTTGCGGCAATGCCTATTTTATCTTTACCAGCAACATCAGAAGTAACAAATTTAAGAACATTCATCTCAAACTCAGTTAGTTCTCTTTCCATTGCTTTAATGCCTAACCCTTTTAGATAGTCTACTATCTCATCAGCCATTACATAGTCTTGATCTTCTATTGCTAAATCTACACCCTGAAAGAAATGCTTGTAAAGTAGACCACTGTTACATTCTTTATCACTACCAATGGTATCATACTTCTTAATAAATCCACCGTTTAACCTGTGAGCGGCATTACTGGCCGCTAATATTAATCTGATTGGAAATTCCATTATACACTCTCCCTTGCTTTATGTTCTGCAACTGCTTCTTTGATCATTGTTCTATACTCACCCATTAACTGCCAACCATTAAGGTCGCCTACAGTTTGAATATCAAAACCATAACCTGACTTTTCACTTCTACCGTTACTATATGAAACTTGAGTAACTGGACCAAACACTATCTTGTAGTATTTGTTCTCATAGTAGTCACCTCTTTTATCACCTGATATCCAAAATGCATTATCAGTTCTAGCAACTGGACTTAGTTTAGCACCAGTGCAATGTTTTATAAACTTTTTGAGTTGCTCTACTGACTGATAGTCAGAGGCCAATACAGTTGTGTTTCTTTCCTTAATCATAATTATATTCCTACCTAATTATTAAAACTTATACAATAAGTATAGCATCAAAACGAATATTGTCAACCACTTAATAAGCGAAACCCCCTAAGAACTAGGGGGTTTCTAACGTGTTCAATGTGGGAGGATATTGAACACTAGGGGGGAACCCATACTAATATTTAGTAGGGGTTCTGACTATGACTCATATATATTGAGCCTAGTCATACAAGTGCTTTCAGCCAACTCTTTCCAAGTCTTGGGACTCATTTGAGCCAAGTCAGCAATCTTAAGCACCATTCTAAGACTTATTTCTCTAAGCCTTGCACTCTTCAATACCATAAAGTCTATGATATCCTTGTTTAGTTCTTCTGAGAACTTGTATGAATCAAGCATACCATCTCTAACTATTTGATTAATTCTTAAGAACTTATCAGCAGTAGTATCTAAACCTAAGTCAATGTAATGACATCTGGACATAAGAGCCGCTAAGTGATCTTGTATCTTCTTAGAACGAACGTTTTCAAAGTTCACGTTAGTAATAAAGATAACACCACCTGCAAACTCAAACCTATCAGGTATTCCTTCTCTTCGTAATGCTTGTGACTCTGCTTTCCAAGATATGTATCTCTTCTTGCCTGAGTCTAAAACTGCTTTCAGCATATTCAAACATACTTCATCAAACAAAATACTGTCACAGTCATCAAATACAAGTATGTCACCTTTTTGTGAATTGTTGTAAAGTGTTTGGTAAAGACCAATTGGTGTCATTGAACCTTTTACAACTTCAGTTCTAGGCGGCTTGCCTGATAGTTTTGCCATTGCGTCATACTCTTCAAGTATAGTTTCAACACCAAAACTTTTACCTACTCCTGGAGGGCCACTAACAATAAGTCCTCTAACAACACCGTTAGCAACTGCATCAGTCATTTGATCTAAGATAGCAAACCTACCTTTGATTCTATCCATTGCTTCTTCTGGAGTCTCTGGTTTGACTTCTTTTTTAGCAACTGGCATAAGTGCCTTGTATTCTTCATTAGTTGAAGGAATAACATCTAGTGGGGATTTAACTAAAACTCTAATCTTAGTTGCGTCTTCTCCCATTAGTGAACTACCATCAACAGTAACAAAAGGACCTTTCTTACCAAAGGTAAGTGGCTTTACTACTGGAAATATCGCGTTTTCGATTGGGGCGTTGCGATAAGAACCCTTTTTAATTTTAACAAAGTTTTTCATATATTGCCTCCCAGCACTTTATTTTTAAACTATACATATAGTATAACGTCTTTTTAGGTTTTGTCAACCAGTTTTTACAATAAGATTGTATATTTCCTCCCAATTCACCACAACATTTGCGTTGCCTGTGTAGGACATATTGTGTCCATGTTCCATTAAAATACCATTAAGACCAAACTCTATACCAAGATCAACATTCTCTGGTTTGTCCTCAATCCAGTATGCTCCAGGGTATTTTTCGCTATATGGTTTTAGCACATCATCTTTGTCAGCACCTGTGTCTAAACATATTACTTCTAAGAAGCAGTTGTCTCCAAACATCTTTTTAAGGTTCTTTTCTCTTAGTTTTTGAGAATAAGGATTGAGACTTAGACTTGTGATTGCAATAAACTGATACTGATGTTGTTCATGTAACTTCTTAATAAAGTATTGTGCATCACGAAGTGGAGGAAGAAATCCTATGGCCGCACTTTCGTTAAATGTTTTAATTACTATATCACCTGACTGGTCTGTAGGCAAATCATATTTTTGTCTTACAGAATAATATTTGTTATGTCCTTCAACTGGTTGGTGCCCTTGGAACTCCATGTATTCACCAAATGCATATTCCCAATTAAGAACAACACCATCTATATCTGTAAGAATAATTTTAGATTTATTTGTCATACTTATACCTTTTTTGTCTATAATTTATTATACCTTCTTATAGTAAGTATGTCAACCTAAAAGAATAAATACTTGTATGGCAAAAGCATATAACTTATTCCCTGATGTATGCATCGAGGGAGAATTACCCATAGAACGAGATGTTGCTGGTAAGATCAGAAAAGGTATATCAGAAGCAAAAGATTCAGGTAATTGTATAGATACAAACTTTGGTTGGCTTACCAACAAGGATATGCCACAGGTTGAAGTTGTAACTAATTTACAAATACTGTTTGGTAATATTTTTGTAGAAGAAATTAGAAGAGCAATACCACAGACTAAAAAAGCAGAAATAAAAATTATTGATCCTAGTCTATTTGCAATTAAACCTGGGCACACATACCCTGTTCATGTAGATAGAACAAAATGGTATACTTGCGTATTGTGGTTACAGACAACCAATAAAGGTTCTATGTGTTATCAAGAGAACTTTGGTTTACGTCTTCACTCTTCCCCTATCAAAATACAAGGTGCAACTAATTACATTAAACCAAAGGTTTGGAAGTATGTTTGTTTTCCTGCTCATATCCCATGGGGCATGACACCAAATAATAGTGCGGTTGAAACTATATGTTTACACCTAAACTGTATGGCCATTCCAAAGGATTGACATTCTTTGTAGTAGAAGGTATAATAAAATATGACTTATGTAGTAATGAGTCCTTGTGTAGGTTGCAAGGATACTAAATGTGTTTCTGTTTGTCCAGTAGACTGTTTCTACGAAGGCCCAAACATGTTATATATACATCCAGATGAATGTATAGATTGTGGACTATGTGAGCCAGAGTGCCCTGTAGAAGCAATACTAAGTGAGGATGAAGTCCCTAATAACGAAATAGCCTTTATAGAAATCAATGCAGAAGGTAGTGAGATATTTCCAAATATAGATGAGGACAAAGAACCTATGGCTCATGCAAGTCCTTATTCTGTAGAGGAAGCCATAAAAATAGCACAAGAAGATCTTAAAAAATAAATATATTATGTAGCACAAATGCTACAACACACACTGACACAGGAGAGAAAATGAATAACCCGAAAAGTGGGTTCGAACTACGAACCGATATCTTAGGAATGGCAATGGGTCTATTAGAAAACAATAGAGACCAAGTCATGAATGCACACTTCCAATTACCAGACGATGTTAGAAAGGCAGAAGAATGCCCTATAATCAAAGTCTCTACGGACGAAGTTATTGCTACCGCAAAAGAACTTTATTCTTTCGTTAACGAAAAATAAAAGCCAAAAAGAAAGGGCCGTTAAGGCCCTTTCCCACGTTCTGTTTCTAATTAAGTATCAATAGTTATTAAACCCAATTATAGTGAACTGATGCCGTAATTGCTCCGGACGTTGGAACACTAGCAGTTGAACCATTCGATTGTTTAAATTGAACAGTTACCGCCGCATTCTTAGTTAATGAGTCATCACCATCTAATTCGATAATGTATGAACCGGCTGTTGCCGCATCGGCATCTGCCGCCGCAACTAATGAGTTACCTGCTCCTGCATTTTCTTTAATTAGAATATGGTTAAATGAACCACCACTGAATGCTGTTCCTACTTTAAGAACAATTTTGTTTGCATAATAAGTTCTGCCTGATACGTTTGGCACAGTTCCGATATTAAAACTACTATCTGAACTGTTAGCAGAGAATGTGCTTCTTAATAGAAGACCATCACCACCATTGTTTTCAACGTAATCTATTACTGCCGCTGATGTTGGAACTGTAGTATCATTATCATTGTTACTAATTCCATCACTTTCGTCAACAAACTTGGTAATTGCAATACTTTCGCCTGCATCTGTAAGAGTTCCAAAACTAACTACGCCACTAATAGTAGCACTAGTTCCAATGAGACCCGCCGCTTCAAAATCAGTTGCCGCTAGTGTTAAATCACCAGCAGTTGATCCGTCTGCAGTTGTAGTCGCCGCTATAAACCTATCAACTGATTGATCCCATCCTAAGAAGCCGTTGTTACCATCGGATCCTCTTTCGAATATGTGACCAATATCGTTAGGGTTAGCACCACTTAATCCACTTTGTAGTGTAATTAGTGTATCAGTTATAGTTGTGTTAGTTGAATTAACACTTGTTTGTGTTCCACTTACAGTTAAGTTACCACCTACAGTAACATCACCTGAAGTAACCATTGTGGTTACACCTGTGATTGCACCACTGCTGACACTAAATGCGCCATCAGTAAGAGTTGATGAAGTAACACTTGTTAATCCAGACAATGTTGAGTCTAGGTTTACAGTTAATGTGTTACTACTTCCTGCTGTAGTTATGTTTGTTCCGCCTGCAATGTCAAGCACTTCACTATCTAAATCAATAGATAGAGCACCACCTGAATCACCTTGGAAGTCTAGATCAGCACCGCCGACTTGCGAGTCAACGTATGCTTTAACAGATTGCTGTGTTGGGACTAAACTAGCACTATCACTTGACATGTTGTCTTCGTCGACAAATGCTGTAATAGTAATAGAACCATCACTTAATGAACCATATTGAACAGTTCCAGTTGCTGTGATATTATTTGCACCTGTAATAGATCCTGAAGCAATTTCCATTGTTCCATCTTTGAATCTACCAGCAGTTACATTACCACTTGCAGTTAATGTTGTTACACCACTTAAGGCACCACTTGTTAAAGTAGCAGTTCCATCAGTTAGTGAACCACCTTGTAGTGCACCACTAAATGTTCCTGCAACACCATTTGAAATAGTTCCAGCATCATAAGTTGCCGCACCATCATTAAAAGCACCTGCAGTAATAGTTCCACTGGCCGCTAAGGTTGTTACACCTGTTACTGCACCACTGCTTACACTGAAAGCACCATCTGTTATTGTTGTTGACGTCACACTAGTTAAACCAGTTAGTGTAGAATTTAAGTTAAACGTTACGTCATCCGCTGTGTTGGTTGATGTAATGTTTGTTCCACCTAATAGTTTAAGTTTGTCTGAAGCCAAAGCAACTACGTTATCACTTGCATCATCACTCTGAATTGTCAGTGAGGTTGTGATCGCTTGTGTATCTACCTGCGTGATTCTACCATGATTATCAACTGTAATTTGTGGAACTAAAGATGAACTACCAAAACTACCTGGAGTAGTTGAGGCGTTACCTGAGCCCATTACTGTTGCTAATGTTGTTGCTATTGTTGCCGTATCTCCACCATCCTGGAATGTTGCAGATCCTGTTGCATCACCTGAGAGTGCTACAGTTACAGCACTGGAAAGTCCAGCGGCATCGGTTGCTGTGTCGGAATTACCTGTTACATTACCTGTAACATTACCAACCAACGCACCTTCAAAACTGCCTGCTTTGATTCTTTCACTGCCTACTGTCCACTCACTATCTGAAACATCGTAAATGAATTGCTTAATTGCACCACTTACGTTTGCTTCTAGACCGGCGTCTTGAGCATCGCCGTCACTGTTGACTCTGAAAATATTGTCAACTGTTTGAGTTACATTCGAATTTACAATCGTCTGTGAACCAGAGATTGTTAAGTTTCCTGAAACTGTAAGATCACCACCGATAGTTGGATTTGTTGCCAAACCAATTGTCATTGTGTCGCCACTAACCGCAGTTACTACCTCATTATTTGTTCCATTTATGGTCATAGTGTCGCCACCATCTATTGATGATGAACCACTATCACCTGCCATGGTGAATGAAGTTGAAATTGCCGCAGTTTGAACTGTTGTAACTCTACCGTGATTGTCTACTGTAATGACAGGAATAGCAGTTGAACTACCGAAACTACCTGGGGTAGTTGCCGCGTTCCCTGTATTCATTGTCGTTGCTAGGGTTGCCGCTATAGTAGCCGTGTCACCTGCACCTGTAAACGTTGCAGAACCAGTTACATCACCTGATAATGCTACAGTTACAGCACTTGTAAAGTTTGAAGCCAAACTTGCTGTTCCTGTTAAATTACCTGTGATTGCACCTGAGGCTCCAATAGTTGTAAAGTTTGCCGCCGCCGCTGAGGCACCGCCAATTACTGTTCCATCTATTGTTCCACCGTCTATGTTTACGTTGTTGCTGGCTTGGGTTGCTATAGTTCCAAGTCCTAGGTTGGTTCTTGCACCACTGGCGTTAGCGGCACCTGTTCCACCATTAGCAACTGGAAGTTGTCCAGATACTTGTGAACCTAATGCTACTGAGCCTGCTGTAACAGTTCCACTACTGATTGTAAGAACACCTGTTGAACTTGAGAAGTCATTCCCTAATCCACCATATGTTGTTCCAATCGCAGTTCCCTGCCATGCACCACCTTCTACAGTTCCGAAACGAATGTTTTCTAACGTGCTACCATTGGATTGAGTAACGTCGAAACGAGAGTTACCTGAGTCATACTTAAGACGACCACCGGATTTTCCCATTTGAACATCTGCCGCAATACCTTTGATACCAAAGTTTTTAATGTCAGCCATTTGTTTCTCCTAATACATATATATTTTTTTATGTTATCGATAACATCTGAAGTTTGCTATACCTCTGACGTTAATAGTATTTATCTAAATTTAGTTTATTTGTTATGGGTAAGGTCTGCTAGATATATGTTACTTTTACTGTAACATTACCTGAAGATGCCGTGTAATGATTGCACCTAGCACGGATGACTAGTTCCTGTGCGGCATTGGAAGGATGTATATATTCTGGGAATGTCATGAAGTCTGATTGGTCAGTTAGATCGTTGCTAGGACTGTCAACAAATATATCTGGATCTGCAATAGTTCCAACCTCTATGTTTGGAAGTGTGCTACCTGAGTAACTTGCAAATGGTGTATGAACTTGAACACTGACTGTTGTAATCTTTCTGCCTTGTGATATGTTTCCTAAGTTATTAGTTAGACTGTTTCCAAAGCCTCCTGATGGCATTGTGAATGTAGTTGTTAATGTTTTAGCATCTACTGTGGCACTATCTTGGTTACTGATTTCTACCCAACTACTGCCGTCATATAGATATAATCCCCACTCACCGTCACCTGCGTTAGTAACGTATGCTTGATCACCTGCTTGGGCACTTAATGAATCTCTTGCACTAATTGTTCCTACTAGTGTTGTTCCGCCTGTTCTAATACCTTGTTCAATGTTTAATGCTAATGGGAACATACCTGTATGTCCACTTGCTATACCAACATTGTTTCTAAAGTATTCAGTTGCTTCGTATATGTCAATTGGCCCACCATTTGATCTTGTTAATGTTAATCTTTCTGTTCCTGTTGCACTTGTGGTTGCATTAAGTCCAGACACATTACTTGAACCTACGTAATTATATCCGCCTGTATCAGCATTACCGTTATAGATATTAATAGCATTTCCATTTGCTTCTGTAAGTGTTAATACAGTAGTTGTAGAAGTTGCAGTTAAGTTAGGTATGTTTGCGGCAGTTATGTCTGTTACCATATCCTCAGGAGTTGATACGCCTGCATATTGTGAACCTGCTGTTGTAAAATTAACAAGTGTATTACCACTACCACTGCTTATGTATGCACTAAAAGGAACATATCCACCTACTAGTCCGTAAATTGTATTAGGACCATCTGATACTTCTACAGTTGGAGTTGCAGTTGTTGTTGCTACAACACTTGTATTTGATGTATGGGCATTAATTTGCGTTTTAATATTTGTTGCATTAATATTACCGCCGCCAGTAAATGTAATTGCTTGATCGTTTAAAGTAATTGCATGTCCACTTGGAACAGTTGGTCCATCTATATTACCTGTTAATACAGTTGATATTGCATCTTGTATCTTTAAGAATGCTATTTGACCTGTATCACTTGTAGTAAATGCACCTGAACTACTTACATAAACATAGTCACCTTGACTACCTGGAATAGCAGGTTCAAAGTCTATAATTTGGTTATTAGGTAATATCATAAACTGATTGGGTCCTGGGCCTGCTTCAGTTACAACACCTATCATTTTTCCCATAGTGGCCGTATTTGCTTTGGTAAACCCTGCACTACTAACAGCAACTATATCTCCTTTGCTTAGACCGTGCGACGTTTGTTCTAAGACATAGTTTTGTTGTGGGTTTAAGTATTCAAATCTACTTGCTACTGTAGGATAAAATATACTTGCTACTGTAGAAGGTAGAGGATCCAACATAGGAGTTCCTTTTTCATTTAATGAAAATACAACTGCTGAACCTGTGCTTGGTGCACCGTTACCTGTTGATGCTCTAAATGTATTATAACGTAACCAATCCTCTACAACACATGTTACACTATTAATAGTCTTTGATGATATAGAATTTACTTTCCAGCATAGTCCACTGGTTGCCATTGCTATCCAATCACCAACAACAATATCTAAACCATTAAATGTGTTGTCATCTCTTGTTAAGTGGGAGCCATGTGCCTGAGCAGTAACAGTAAATGTTATTGTCCATCTGTAATATTTTTTTGTTCCTGAACCGGAATACCAAGGGTCAGCGGAACCATTAGCATGATCCCAATATGCTTGACCATTGACTGCTGATATACTAGTTGCTAATACCTTGTTAGGGACATTTAGTTCAACTTGTGTAGACTTGTAATTGCTTAGAGCCATTTGCTACTCCTAATCGTAAACAACTAACTCTATCCATGCATGAGTAGTTGTTCCAAACGATCTACTTGCTCCTGTTTCAGTTTCTCTTAATCTTAGTTTCATTGCTATGCTTGAAGAGCCATTAAACAATGTAGGTGAACCGGATGAGCCACCTCCTGGTATTTCTCTTAAAGCCATTGTTGTTTCTAATGGAGCCGCAGTATATTTGTTATTTGTATAATCATAACCATACATCATAATGGATGCTGGTGGATAGTTAATACTACTATCAAATGTTACAGTAACATCTCCGCCACTTGCACTATCTATACTAATACTATCTATTAAACTTGTTTTATCTGAAGTTGTTGCTAAATCGCCACTGCTATTGTAATTCAATTTGAATCTTTGTATTGTAGCACCAGAGCCACCTCCGCCACCACTAATAGTAGCATTGGCAATGTTTGTAACTCTACCTTGTGCGTCAACTGTAATAACAGGACTCTTTGTAGCACTACCATATGTTTTTGGTGTTACTGATGTATCTGCTAGATTAATTGTAGCATCGCCTGTTGTGGCACCGCCACTTAATCCTGTTCCTGCTACAACACTTGTAATGTCTCCACTACCACCGCCACCGCCTGCCAGTAATGCTGTTAAGTCTACATTACCTGTTTGTTTTGATAGGCTAATTACATTGCCACTTAAAGTTAAGTTTTGTGCATCAGTATCAGTATCTGTTGTTTTATTAGTCCAAGTTAATACTCCTGAACCGTCTGTTGTTAAAACTTGTCCACTTGAACCATCATCGTTTGGTAAAGTTAATGTATAACTTGCCGCCGCACTATGTGGAGGTCCTTTAATTGTTATAGCATGTGAGTTATTCTCACAATTTAATTTAAACTGTCCTGCTCCTCTGGTAGCATTACCTTTAAATACTAATACTCCTGAACCGTTTGGATCAATTTCTATATCACCATTTACTGTGGTTACAAGTGCTTTTCCGTTTACATCTAAATGTCCACCTAGTTGTGGTGTTGTATCTTCTA
>Ga0181417_1000179_pt1 | contig 20654 bp, 8 predicted proteins | sample 40SPOviralmetaG_FD_130142 | JGI IMG/M metagenome (GOLD analysis project Ga0181417, IMG submission 130142) | Marine viral communities from the oligotrophic San Pedro Time Series (SPOT) site, San Pedro Channel, CA, USA - 40 SPOT_SRF_2013-02-13 | ecosystem: Environmental > Aquatic > Marine > Strait...
ATGTACAGGACATGCGTGGTAAGGATGTCTCATTCTGTCTTGATGAAAAGGAAGCTGGATTTGATATCTGGTGCGATCCTCGTATCAGAGTTGGTCACGAAAAAACTCGCGTAATCTAAGAGGTACTCAGTTATGATGATGAAAGGTGGTACTTACGTTAAAGGTAAGCCGAAAAAAACTCGTCAAGGTAAGTCACAATATACCTTACTATCCGCGACTTCTCGCAACAAAGCAAAAAAGCGTTATCGTGGGCAGGGTAAATAGAGCAGATACATTAATACATAATGGCTGCTCTTATTTGCAACCTCCCCTCGGTAGAGGTCTGGGTACGTAAAGAATATTTGACTGATCACCAAAGTGGTCATGGTGAATATGTGAAAGGCGTCTGGGTATCGTGTAAGTCGATACCTGGGCGCACTTTTTATTTTGAAACATATTTACCTGAATATGCTGCAATGTACGATAAACTACCGATTAGTGCATTTGTTTCATCACCTGAAACACCAAGTCCTGATATGAATCTACCCAACCTACAGTTTTGGAACTGTATGGACTATGGTGTAGTTTCCATTACAAAACAATTCATTGGTTCTATGGACTATGAATTGTATACTCGCGACTTTGGTATTCAAAAAGGTACATATATTTGTACTATAGATAACTACCATCAAGATCCTGAAGTAGTTGACTATGCTACAAGTGAAAATCCCGCAGAGCATAAGTCACATAATCTAATTGAATTAGAGAATGGACAATATGCACTGTATCCAAACAATAGAATGCGTATCTTTGATAACAGTTTGACACCTGTCGAACCAAAAATGCCTGACTTTAAGGTATCAACTCAATATTATCAAGTTGAAAATGGATTTGAGCGTCTCGGTATGGGTCGTGAAGATGAATATTTTTGGAAAACTGCTAAAGAACGTGAAGAATCACCCAACAAAGAGGAAAACACCAATGTCTGATGAACTTTATCCGAATAGAAATAAAGATTTTATGCGTGAAGTATGGGGAACAACGAGTTTAACCTCTGATTATTGGTCATTACCCGTTAAAAAAGTACTTCAAGAGATTGAAAACGACGACTTGACCGCAAAAAAGGACAATTTGGACGTTGAGGGTGAAATTTTTGATCCTAATCCTTAATAAATAAAATATAATCGCTATATTCGTGTGCCGATCCAACGGGTAAGTCAAGGTTTTAAAGATGTAAGCATGACTTTTCAGAGAAACCCTCTGAATGATGATCTTGTAACGCTTAAAAACCAGACTGCAATTGCCCGTTCAGTAAAAAATATCGTATTTACGCAACCTGGAGAGAAATTTTTTGATGAGGACTTTGGTTCTCGCGTCTCCAGGTTTTTATTTGAGAATATTAACCCTGTCACTGCTTCTAATATTAGAGACGAGATAGTTCAATCTATTTTGAACTACGAACCAAGAGTTAAATTGTCAGATGTATTTGTTATTCCAGATTATGACGGAAATATAATGAATGTAGCAATAGTATACAGCATCATTGGTGCCGATATACCACCACAATCATTAGATTTCGTTTTGCAACCAACCAGGTAAAAAATGCCACTATCAAATTTCACTAACCTGGATTTTAATCAGGTTAAAACAACACTTAGAGAATATTTAAAGGAAAATTCTAGTTTTACAGACTATGATTTTGAAGGGTCTAACCTTTCTACAATTCTTGATGTTTTGGCATACAATACCTATATTACTTCATACAATGCAAACATGGTTGCAAATGAAGTTTTTATTGATAGTGCTACTTTAAGAGAAAATGTAGTCTCTTTAGCAAGAAATATTGGGTACACACCAAAATCAAGGAAAGCTGCCCGTGCTACCATCACATTTTTTATTAACACTGGTAATCTTTCACCTACACCATCAACAATTACCCTTCAAAAAGGAGTTGTAGCAAGTTCTTCTAGTTCTTTTGGTTCTCAATCGTTTGTTTTCTCGATTTTAGAGGATGTTACGGTTCCTGTTGTCAATGATACAGCACAATTCAACAATATTCCCATTTATGAAGGTAATTTAGTAAGTTCTAACTTCACTTATAACGCAAGAAACCCAGAACAAAAGTTTATTCTGGATAATGTTGGTATTGATAGTGATTTAATGACGGTTTCTGTTAAACCAAACCAACAATCTTCTAGAAATGTAAAATATAGTATCCAAAACAGTTTATTTGATATTGATGGCGATTCAACAGTTTACTTTATTCAAGAAGTTGACGATGAAAGGTATCAAGTCATTTTTGGAGATGGTATTTTTGGTAAAAAACTTGAAGACTCTAATTTTATCACCGTAAGTTACATCACTTCTAGTGGAGATGCTGCAAATGGAGTCAATAACTTCAAATTCTCAGGAAGACTTCAATATAATCGCAATTCTGCTGATTATGTCGTTACTTCTGGCATTTCCGCACTTACAACAGGTATAACGGCATCTGGAGGTGAGTCAATTGAAGGTGTTGAATCGATTAAAAAGTTTGCACCTCGCATTTATGCCTCTCAAAACAGAGCACTAACTGCAAATGACTATGAAACACTAATTCCAGCAAGAATTTATCCCGAAACTGAGTCAATTTCAGTTTTTGGAGGAGAAGAGTTAGTTCCACCTCAATATGGTAAAGTTTTTATCAGTATAAAACCAAGATTTGGTGATTTCTTGCCAAATCTAATGAAAGAGAATATTAAAGCAAAACTAAAACAATATTCTGTTGCAGGAATTGTACCGGAAATCTTGGATCTGAAATATCTTTATTTGGAAATTGATAGTAAAGTTTATTATAACACAAACTTGGCACCATCGGCAGCTGCAGTGTCTACTATTGTTCAGAATAACGCAAATAAGTATTCTGAATCTTCTGAAATGAATAAGTATGGTGCTAGATTTAAATATAGTAAGTTTTTGAAAATTATTGATGATAGTCATGAAGCAGTGACTTCTAATATCACCACAGTCAAAATGAGAAGAGACTTGAGAGTTGTTACTAATGCTTTTGCAGAATATTCGATTGGATTTGGTAATGAATTCTATATTAAATCAATGAATGGTTACAATATCAAATCTTCAGGATTTAATATAGCGGGTATTAATGAACCGGTGTATTTGGGAGACCTTCCCGACACTAATAGAATAAATGGTACGGTATTTTTGTTTACTGTTCCATCTATTGGTTCTCAATCACCTACCATTGTAAGAAGAAATGCTGGAACTATTAATTATATTTCTGGAGTTGTAACTCTTAATCCTGTTAATATTCTTACAGCAAAGAATAAAGATGGAGTCCAAATTATAGAAGTTGAGGCAACTCCTTTATCCAATGATGTTGTCGGATTACAGGATCTTTATTTGCAACTAGATATAGGGGGTAGCAACGTTGAAATGATTGTTGATGAAATATCCTCCGGGTTAGACCCATCAGCATCAAACTACATTGTATCGCCAAGTTATGTAAACGGTAATCTAGTGAGGGCAGGTGGTAGTACATCTACTACAAGTACCTCACAAGGGACTACAGGCACCACTGGTGGGGCGTTTACTACAAGTGGTACAACAGGTTCAACCTCTTCTACATCAACTACATCTACATCTGGATCCTCAGGATCAAGTTCTTCATACTAAGACGATAAATCCATAAAATGTCAAAAAACAGAGTCCAACTTAACAGTGTTGTTTCTAGTCAACTTCCTCAATATGTTCAGGAAGATTATCCTTTAGTATCCAGTTTTTTAAAGCAGTACTATCTCGGACAAGAGTATCAGAGTGGACCTGTTGATCTAATTCAAAATATTGATGAGTATATTAAATTAGATGAGACGACAAATGTAGTTGAATCTGTCATCCTTCAAGGTGATCTAAGTTTTTATGATAAAACAATTAAAGTAGACCCCTCAGAATCTCCCACAGGTACAATTGGATTTCCAGATTCTTATGGACTACTTAAAATTGACAATGAAATAATCACATATACTGGAAAAACTGATTATTCTTTTACTGGATGTAGAAGAGGATTTGTAGGAATTACCTCATATAAGAGTAATACGAATAATAATGAACTAATATTTGAAGAAAGCGAATATGATGATCATACTGCAGGTTCAACTATTGAGAACCTGAGTATTTTATTTTTAAAGCAATTTTTACTCAAAACAAAAAATCAACTTCTTCCTGGATTAGAGAATAGAACTTTAACTGAAGATCTTAATCAAAATATTTTTATAAAACAATCTAAAGATTTTTATCTTAGTAAAGGAACTGATCAATCCTATAAAATTTTATTTAAGGCATTATATAATAAGGATGTTTCTGTCATTAGACCATCGGAGTTTTTAGTTACTCCATCTAATGCCAGATATGAAATTGTAAACCAATTGGTTGTAGAACCTATTTCTGGAGACCCAGAAAATTTAGACACGGCAACTTTTTATCAAGATGCATATAAATTTGATAAAGATATTAATAGGGCATATGCTCCAATAACTTCTGTAGAGAAAATTGAAGTTGGATACGGGCAGACTTTCTACAAATTAAATTATGATGGGGGATATAATAGGGATATTGGTGTCGATGGAGTAGAGTATGGTCAGTTTCAAGTAGAGCCATCCACGAAAGTTATTGGAGCAGTTTCTTCTGGTGCTACCATTTTTGATGTTGATTCCACTGTTGGGTTTGGAACCACTGGAGAATTATATGTAACTTATAATGATACTACAACTGGTGTTGTATCTTATACCTCCAAATCTTTAACTCAGTTCTTTGGTGTAACAAATTTAAGTGGTATTATTGATGATGCCACTATAGTTGGTATTAATACTTTCTCATATGGTAGATCAAAATTAAATCAAGATGAAATAATAAAGGTAAGAGTATCCTCTGTATATAATTCAGTAAAGTTACCAAAAAATACTAACTCCTTTGTGAAAGGAACCACGGCAAACGTAACTACATATGGAATTTCCGAAAATAATTTTAAAACAGATAAATGGGAATATAATGTATCTCCCCATTACGGTGTAGATAAAGTAGAATTAGTTGATAAATCAGACTTTACATATGCAATTACACTAAAATCTAAACATTATCTTAAAATTGGCAATTCTATTTTTGTAGTTTTAAAAGATAAGACAAAAGTTTCTTCTACAGTAATTAGTATCGACAATGAAAAATCCTGTAAAATACGAGGTCAGGGTTCTTTAGAAAATTCTCAAGTTTCTTCTATACAAAGAAAGATACAAAAAGGATCTTCAAATACTTTCCCAAATATTACTTCTTTTTCAACTGGAGTTGATAATTTATATAAAAATGATGATGGAGAATATATTGTTGCATCTCCATCAATTCCTTCATATAATTCTCAACCAATTGAAGTTACCCCAAGAAAAGTAACTTTCTCTGGAACGTTTATTGGAACTGAACTTGAAATAACTCCAGGCATAGAACATGGATTCTATACTGGTGATGCAGTTTACTATGCTGCGAGTACATCAGATGAAAAATATGTTGATTCCTCAGGAACTGTAAGGACTAGGCAAAAAAGAAATACGGGTCTATTTAATGATGGACTTTATTTTATATCCAGAGTTGATGGATTCACTTTAAAATTTGCAAAGAGTAGAGATGATATTAATAATGGGAATTTTATAGATGTTGAAAGTTCTACAACTGTAAGTGATAGTATTATTCAACCATACACTTCTTTTGAAAAAACATTAAAACCACAAAAACTCTTAAGAAAAATTATTGATCCAAAGAGTCAGGGAGTTAAAAGTAAAACACTGCCAGGAACTACTGGAATATTAATTAACGGTGTTGAAGTTTTAAATTATAAATCGGAAGATGTTGTACGATATGGTGCTATTGAAAGTATTGATATTTTATCGCCATCAAATAATATTGATGTCATAAATCCTCCAAATTTAATTATTAGTGATACCGTTGGGGCCGGGGCAACTGGGCATATTGCAGTATCTGGTTCCTTAAGAGAAATAAGAGTATTAGATGGTGGATTTGATTATCTATCAACACCAACTCTTAAAATTGATGGTGGAAATGGTGCAGGTGCATTTGGCACGGTCAATATGAAAATGATTGACAATTCCCCAGAGTTCTTTGCAGATGAAGCATCTGCAAAAGTATCTTTAACAAATAATACCATTGGGTTTGCAACATATCACAAATTTAGAAATACGGAACAAGTAATATACAAAACTTTTGATGAGGAATGTGTAGTTGGTTTGGATACTAGTGCATTATACTTTATATCGGTATCTGATAATGTATCAGTTAAACTACACCCAACTCAAGCAGATGCCTTATCCGGTATAAACACAGTAAATTTAACTGGATTTGGTATTGGTAAACATGCACTTCAGAGTGTAAATAAAAAATCTATTGTATCTTCTGTTAATATTGTTAATGGTGGAAGTGATTATGAAACGAAAAAAAGAACAGCACATGTAACAGGAATCAATACTTCCTCAAATGTGATCACAATTAAAAATCATGGTTATCAAAATGGGGAGAAAATCAAATATACTGTAGTAGGTTCTGTTGCAGAAGGTCTTACAAACAATACAGAATATTATGTAACCAGTAGAGATACTGATTCTTTTAGACTTTCCGCAGTTGGTGTTAGTTCAGATAAGGAATTTTATTATAGAACTAAGCAGTATGAAGATATTAAATCTGTTGGTTTAGGAACACATGTTTTTAACTATCCAGATATTACCGCAACTTTGATTGGAGAAGTTGGAATATCCTCTGTTGGAACAGAAACTTTTAAAGCAAGTGTTCAACCAATAGTTAGAGGTCAAATTTCATCAGTTCATGTTGAAAATAATGGAGTTGGTTATGGATCTTCAGAAATATTAAATTACGACCGTCAACCAACCATTACGATTAGTAGTGGAAAAAATGCTCAAGTAAAACCAGTTATCAGTAATGGAAGGATTATTCAAGTTATAGTTTTAAATTCTGGGACTGGATATAAATCAACACCAGATCTTAGAATTGCTGGTGTTGGTGTTGGTGCAGTCTTAATACCTATTATTGTAAATGAATCTCTTTCAGAAATTAGAGTTTTAGAACCTGGTGGTGGATATGATAAATCGGATACTACAATTACTGTTGAAACTAATTCTGAAACTGAAAATCAACCAGCGTTCTATTCTAATCTCAAAACTTGGAGAGTAAATATTTTTGAGAAAAATACACCATTCTTTACTAAAGATGATGGTGTAGTATCACCTTCAAATTATGAACTTCAATATTTTCATCTTTATCCCCCCAGAGTTCTAAGAGAAAGTACATATTCTGTCAATTCAGAAGGAGATGTTTTATATGGAGAAAGCGATCTTCGTAAAGTAAGTAGTATAGAAGTTGACTCAGATCAACACTCTCCTATTTTAGGATTTGCTTATGATGGTAATCCAATTTATGGTCCATATGGATATACTACAAAAACTGGTGGTGCAGTAACTCAATTAAAATCTGGATATTCTCTTGATTTAAAATCAGGAAGACCACCACTTTCAATATATCCTGAAGGATTCTTTGTTGAAGATTATACTCACACTAAAACTACTGATGTTTCAACTCTTGACGAAAATAACGGAAGATTTGGAGTAACTCCAGATTATCCTAATGGAACTTACGCATATTATATGACGGTCAATGATTTACAGACCGAAGCATCTGGAGTATTTGAAAAATACAAAAAACCCGTTTTTCCATATATTATAGGAGAAAATTACTACTCTATTCCAGATGAATTTAATTTCAATCCTTCCTCAAATCAAGATGAATTTGATTTTAAAACCAGCGATCTAAGAAGAAACACTAATCCACTGAATTTAATTGAAGAAACTCAGGAATATCCTTATCTGTTCATTCCAAATAAATTTAATCAAACGGCAAAAATAAATGCTGCTTCTCCAGGAACTATTGATTCTATTGGAATTTTGACTGGTGGAAACAATTATAAAGTAAACGAAACTCTAGTATTTAATAATAGTAGGACTAGTGGAGACAGTGCTTACGCTAGAATTCAAAAAATAAAAGGTAAACCAGTTTCTAATATTAGTGTAGCAACTAGTTCTATTGGTGGAGTAGAAATATATCCCAAATCTTCTGGAACGTATGAAGTTGTTTGCGATAATCCTCATGAGTTTCAAAACTTAGATGTAATAAGAATTACTGGACTTTCAACAAATGCTAGTGGTATTGAGGGAACATACACAGTAGGAATCTCTTCTAATGTGCTTCGTCTTGCTGGAGTTGGAACAACCGCAGTTGCAATTGGAACTGAGGGGGTAACTGGATTAGTTACTTACTTTAGTGTAACTGGTGATATTCTCAATACTAAGGTGAATGATGTTTTGGGTATTGGAACAGAGAAAGTAAAGGTACTTAATGTAGACTTTGAAAACTCTAGATTGAGAGTTTTAAGATCGGTTAGTGGAACTGTTTCTGCCGGACACACTATCGGTAAGTTTCTTATTGAGGATTCTAGAAATCTTAATATTAATACGGGTATTACTTCAACATACAAATTTACAAGAAATGAAGAGGTTTACTTTGATCCATCTGAAACCGTTGGATTAGGAACTACTGCTGGAATTGGTATTGGTTCTACACTTTCTTTTGCAAATCCAGGTGCAGGTATCACCCAAAAATTTATTCCAACCAAAACACTTTATTTCAAAAATCATAGTTTTAAAACAGGAGATCAATTAACTTACTCCACAGGAAATGGTGGGACAGGTCTTTATGTTCAAGATGAGACTAATGTTGGTGTAGGAACAACTCTTGCTAGTGGAGACAAAGTATTTGTTGCTAAGGTAGATGATGACCTTATTGGAATTGCGACAATAAGGGTTGGTCTTGGGACCACGGGAACTTTTGTCGGTGTTGCTGCCTCTCATAGAGGGTCTTCAACGTTGTTCTTCAAAGGTGTTGGCGTTGGCAATTCTCATAGTTTTACCACTAATCATACGGTAATAACTGGAGAGATAAAGAAAAACACTGTCACTGTAAATACAACAGAAGCGCATGGAATCAGTCCAAAACATAGAGTAGATGTATTTGTCAATCCCAGAACAAACAATAATATAACTGTAAAATATAATGATCACAATAGAAATGTTGTTTTCAATCCCCTTGGATTTTCTTCTACTGGGATTAACACGTCAACTGGAGCAATTAATATTCCCGATCATAAGTTTAATGGTGGAGAAAAAGTAATTTACAATGTTGGAATTGGTAGTGATGTTTCTGAAGGATTAATCAATGAAAACATTTATTACATTTCTAGAGTAGATGATAATAACTTTAAGTTATCCAATAATTATTATGATGCTACTAAAGACATTCCAGTCACAGTTGGAGTTGCTAGTACTGGATTAACTGGTGGCAATATTAATCCAATTAATCCACCATTATCATTATACAAAGATTCCACAGTCACTTTTGATCTTTCGGATTCTTCTCTTGGATATTCAGTATTGGGATCCAACTATCCTGCATTTGAGTTAAACCTTTACAGAGATAAAGACTGTAAAATTAGTTGGGATAAATCCGATGATAGTAAAATATTTGAATATTCATCCTTAGGTCAAGTTGGTTCTGCCGGTGCAGAATCTATTTTAAGAGTAAGTTCTAATTTACCAGAGAGTCTTTTCTACAAACTTGATTTAGTCTATAATGCAAGTCTACCATCTATTAAATCTGAAATAACGACTGATGATGATGTTATTTCTGGAAGTGAATTAAAAATTGTAAGTAGTGGATATAATGGAAATCATAGACTTATTGTGGGGTCTACGACTTCTTTCTTATATGATTTAAGTGAATTTCCAGAAAGTGTATCTTATGCGTCAACTATCTCTGAAATATTTTATGAAACAGATTGTACTCATACCGAAGGTCCAATCGCCAAAATTGATATCATAAACCCAGGTAGAAATTATTATGCTTTACCAGGAATCTCTACACTTAATAGTGTTTCTGGTGATGGAGCAATTTTAGAAGCACAAAGTTCTACTATTGGCAGTTTGAAATCTGTTTCTATTGAAGATATTGGATTCAATCTTCCTTCCGACAATACTTTAAAACCCAGATTACTTTTTCCACAATCGATTCGTATTGAACCATTAGCAACATTACAATCTGTTGGTATAACTTCTTTTGGGAGAGGATTTTCCATAACACCAAAACTAGTTGTAATCGATGGGAAGACTAAGTTACCTGTAACTGATGTAGATCTTAAGATGACTCTTGGAAGTTCTGAGGTCAAAATCTTAAAGAATACGAATGGGTTATCTAATTTAAGTCCTACAATTATTCCAACACTTACTGATTCTGGAGTAGGAATTAGTACAATTGAATATTTCCCTACAACTAAGGATGCACTGGTAACTTTATCTGTAGGATTTAGCACGGTAAATAGTTTCCCATTTGCAGTTGGCGATAAAGTTCTAGTTGAAAATGTAAGTGTTGGAGTTGGATCGACAGGACAAAACTACAATTCCTCTGGATATGATTATAAGTTATTTGAACTAACTGAGGTCAGTTCTAATCTTGGCGGAATTGGGTCGGTTAGATTCAATATGTCCAATCTTTTTGAAGAAGATGAATTTCCAGGTCAGTTTGATGCTGTAAATTCCACTGCAAGAATAACGGCACAAAAACATTTCCCCCTCTTCCAAAGTAGTTTAGTTCTTAATAATTACATTATAGGAGAAACTGTTGATTCAGAATCTGCAACTGGAGTAGTTGAAGATTGGAACCCTATTACATCTATTGTTAGAGTATCTTCTAACGACAACTTTATAGTTGGAGAAAAAATAACTGGCAAATCATCTAAAGTTGTTAGTATTGCTTCTTCTATAACTTCATTTGAAACTTATCTTGAATATGATGCATCATCAAAAGTTGTTAGAGGATGGCAAAGTGATTCTGGAGAACTTAACTATAACCTTCAAAGACTTCAAGACAATTTTTATTATCAAAAATTCTCATATTCTCTGAAGTCTGAAGTACCATATGATACTTGGAATGACGTTGTATCATCAACCAACCACACTTTAGGATACAAAAAATTCGCAGATTATCAGTTAGAGTCTACAAATTCTAATCAAATGTCAGTTGGACTATCCACTGAACTTGGATCTGTAGATACAGTAAATGATTTGAGTGGATTTGGTAACTTAAATTGCGTTTCTGACTTTGATTTGGTGACAGAAAATAATATTAACTCGGGAACAATATCCGATGAAATGATATTTACCAATAGAATCTTAACGGACTATTTTGAATCTGTCGGAAACAGGGTTCTTTCTATTGATGATATTAGTGGAGAATTTAATAGTGAGCCAAGATTAACTCCATTTAGTGTTGTTAATACATTTAATCTCTCTGATGCAAGAGCATTAAAATATGTTACTTATGTTAGAGATAAGAGATATACTCAGGAAAGACAACTTCTTATTGTGGATTTGGTTCATGATGGCGTAAAAGCATATATGAATCAATATGGAAGAATTGAAACTCAATATGATCAAGGTTCTTTTGACTTCTCTGTTACTGGAACAGATGGTCAACTACTATTCTATCCAACTAAGTCTACTATTAATGATTTTAATGTAACTACATTATCTTATAATATTAGTGGTATTGCAACTGTAGGAACTGGAGTTAGTTATTTTGGCAGCGGTGTTTTAGTAGACACTTCTAATACAGAAGTTACTTCCGGTTCTAGTTCTACGATTGTATCAATAGCAAGCACATATAACTCTGCTAAAGTTTTGGTATCTATTAATCCAGACTCTACGCAGAATGATAAATTTGAGATGGTTGAACTTAATGTTACACATGATGGAACTACAGTAGAGTTGCTTGAATTTGGTCAATTAACTACCGGAGGATTTGACTCTTTCTCTGGTGGTGCAGGACTTGGAACTTACTCTGCGGCAATATCAGGAAGCAATTTGGAAATTGATTTCCATCCTGGAGTGGGTATTGCTACTACATGTTTAGTAAATACCGTTCAAGTTGCATTATCTGAAAATACTTCTGGAATTGGAACAACTAAATTGCAATTTGCTGAAATTGATGGAAGGACAACTAGTATTTCTGCATCTGGAACTCCTGGAGTTACAACTGTCTCTCAATATGGTAATGACTACGACTCTGCATACTTTATAGCGCAAGTTGCTGATACCACTAATGGCAGATATCAGATTTCTGAACTAGTTGTTGTTGATGATTATCTTGACGCGACTAATTCATATGATACTTATTTTACTGAGTATGGTAATATTGAAACTAGTATTGGATTAGGAACGTTTGGAACTAGTATTGATAGTACTGGTACGGTCTCTCTTTTGTTCACTCCAAATGCAAGTATTGCTACAAAAGTAACCGTATTTAAAAATGCAGTTACTCTTGATCAAGACACTACTCTGGGAGTTGCGATTACTTTCAGCAACGCTTCTATTGGTGGAGAATTTGGAACTTATGAAGGAACCGAATCCGATATTAAGAGATCATTTGGATTAACACATGAAACGAATGAGATATTTGAAAGATACTTCACGGGTAATGATAGTTCTGTTGTTAATGTAACCAATAATACTATTACTATTCCAAATCATTTCTTTGTAAGTGGTGAGAAAATTGAATACGTTCACGTTGGAACTGCTTCCTCTGCTGTTGGAATCGCTACAACATCCTTCGTTGGTGCTTCAAATACAACATTCTTACCTGGAGAAAATATCTTTGCAGTTAAGGTTGATGACAACAATATTAAAATTGCTGCTAGTGCTGAAAATGCACTTAAAGAGGTCCCTGAAATAGTAGAACTTGAAAGTGTTGGTATTGGAACTTCTCATAGATTCGTAGCAACTAACCAGAATGCTAAGATTATGGTTGCTATTGATAACCTTATACAATCTCCTATTGTTGCTACTTCAGTAACTACAGGATTGTCCACTAATACAACAATCTTTGAAAACATAGTTAAATTTAGTGGAATAACATCATTCTTTGGATCTGATCTAATCAGGGTTGGTAGTGAGATTATGAAGATTGAAGGTGTTGGTATTGGCAGCACTAATTTCATAAAAGTCCGCAGAGGATGGTTGGGGACTAAAGTTGCTGCTGCTGGAACTCATGATTTAGTTACTAAAATTACAGGAAACTATAATGTTGTAGATAATGTCCTTAATTTTGTAGAAGCACCTTTCGGAAATACTCCCATTGGTTCCACAACTAATCCACCAGATGAAAGAGACTATGTTGGAATTACAACAAGTTCTACTTTCCAAGGAAGAAGTTTTATTAGGTCTGGAATAACTGGCGGGTCCAATGACTCTTATAATAAAAACTATATTTTCGATAATATTAACGACAGTTTTAATGGAGTTACTAATCAGTTTGCTTTACAACAATCTAGTAGCAACATAACGGGAATTACTGACGAAAATGCAATCGTTCTAATTAATGATATTTTCCAAGTTCCTTCTTCGGATAAAGATTATACTTTGTCTGAGAGTTCTGGAATTACTTCTGTAACCTTTAATGGCACTTCTCCACAAACTCCTCTTGGACCTGATGTAGGTATTTCTAGTTTCCCTAAAGGTGGAGTAATTGTATCTGTCGGTTCAACTGAAGGTTTTGGTTATCAACCTCTGGTTGCTGCGGGTGGCACGGCAATTGTATCTTCTGCTGGTACGATTACTTCAGTATCAATTGGTAATAGTGGTTCTGGATATAGATCTGGAATACAGACAAATGTTTCTGTAGGAGTAAAACTACCAGATGTCACGGGATCTACTATTATCCCAGTGGGAATCGCTTCTATTTCTGCAGGTAATATAACTTCAGTAGCTATCACAACTGATAGAGTTTTCTATGCACCTCGTTCCATATCAAACGTTGGATATAATTCCATAACTGGATTGACAACTGTTACAACTTCTACTGCACATGGTTTATCTTTTGGTGAAGAGATTATTGTTTCGGGAATTGCATTTACATGCGATTATAGTGGTTCTGGTCCTGTCAATGTAAGTAATGCCATTTATGATAATATAAGTGGTATCATGACTGTGACCACATCATCTGCTCACAATCTTTCCACTACAGGACAAAAGAGTGACGTTATTCTTACTGGATTAGCATTTACTTGTGGTTTAGACGGCGGATCTTCTACTCACGTTTATCCAAGAACAACTGATCCTGCATATTGTGGTTCTAAAGTAACTTCTGTTCCCAGTACCACAGTATTTGTTATAAACGTTGGAGTTTCTACTGTCCCAACATTCTATCAAAGTGGTGGAGTGGCACAACCTGCTCTTATTGCACCAAGATCTAGTAACAACTCCGCTAGTGGATTTGATCCCGCATCACAGGGATCAACTGTTCTCAAAATTATTGATAGTACTAATTTTGAAATAAACACGGGTATTTCCACTCGCACACATTTCTATGCAAGATGTGGAACGGTTAAAAAACCAATTGATATTGTTATTGATGATCCTGTATCGTATTCCAATATGCGTTTATTCTACAGTTCTTCTTCTGCTGCTGGAGTTGGAACTGAAGCAACTATCGATGTTGTAGTTGGTAATGGTTCTAGCGTTATTGATTTTGAAATTGATAATACTGGATATGGTTATAGAGATGGTGCTATATTAACAGTTGCAATCGGAGGAACAACAGGAATACCAACCACATCATCTTATTCTGGAAACGAGTTCCAAGTTACTGTCGATGAAATTGCAGACGATAAGTTTGCAGGTTGGTCTGTAGGAACTTTACAAGTTCTTGATAATATTGAAGATCTCATTGATGGAGCAAGAAAAGATTTCCCATTGAAATTAAACGGAGCAATTACTTCAATTGTTTCTTCTCCAGGTTCAAAAATCGATGTTCAAGATGTATTAATTATTTTTGTAAATGATATTTTACAAGAACCAGGTGCAGGATATGTATTTACAGGGGGAAGCACACTCACCTTTACTGAAGCATTAAAGATTGGTGATATTGTTACCATTATTTTCTATAAAGGAAATGGTGATAGTGATGTTATTTTTAGAGATGTGATCGAAACGATTAAAAAAGGTGATACGTTACAACTAAAACATATGGCAGGTTCTCAGGCACAAAGTCTTGATGAAGATGAAAGAAGTGTTCTTAATATTCTTTCAACTGGTAATGTTGCAACAAATCCTTACTTTGGACCAGGAAATACTAATGATGTAACTTTAGTAAGACCAGTTACCTGGTGCAGACAAACTGAAGATAAGATTATTGATGGTATTCCAACAGGAAAAGATAGGGAACTTTATGAACCCGTCATTAATCCAACAGCATATATTATTAAAAATGTTGGCGTAGGTTCAACTGCAATATATGTTGATAGTCTGAGACCATTATTTAATCCCCAAAATGAGGCAGCAAACTTACAGTTCCAAGATAAAATTAAATTTGTTGCTCAAGAACCAAAAGTTGGTGCATCTGCAACAGCAGTTATTTCTGGATTCGGGACTATTTCCTCTGTTGTAATATCTGACGGTGGTGTTGGGTATAGCACTGCAACAGTAAGTTTTGGTTACACCTCTGCGTCTAGAGCATTTGGCACAGTAACCATAAGTGCTGGCGGAACTGTCACTGGTGTTGCAATCACCTCTCCTGGAGTTGGTTATACATATACAAGCGTACCTACTGTTCTTATATCTCCTCCAGGACATACCGAAGAAGCATGTAGTGTAAATACTTATTCGGGTGATAATGGTATTATTGTTGGATTTGGAACCACTGCTGGTCCTAAATTTATCTTTGATATTCATATTCCATATGATTCTTTCCTCAGAAACACTGTTGTTGCTGGAACTGCAGTAACAATTACTTCGATTCAGTCAAATGATTACTTCATGATTAAGAAGTCTAACGTTGGTATGGGGAATACATTTGATGGAATATACGAGGTCTCTAGTGTAGAGACATTAGAAAGAGATGTTGTTGGAATATCAACGACAGTCAAGCGATTGTTTGTTGATGCTACCGTTGTTCCTTCGGGATACAGTACTGGAATCACAACTTCTGATACTGGTTTCGGTGACTTTAGTTGGGGAAGAATTGATGTTTCCTCAAGAGATCTCACAAGTTCTTACACTGCATACACTTCTGGTATAACTACTTCAACTAGAGTCATTAGAACAAACTTCTTGAAGTCTAAAAATTATACCGCAAACTCCTAATAAATAAAGAAAAACCTGCGTCAAATGGCTGCTATTATAACGGATCAGATTAGGATATTAAACGCAAAGAATTTTATTGCTGGAGTGAATAATTCCAGCAACTCTTATTATTCTTTTGTTGGTCTACCTAATCCTACAGATTATCAAAGTGATTGGGATAATGATCCTCCTGCACCTAAAGATAATTTCGATCAAGAGAACGATTATTGGGATACAATGATTGCTCTCAAGAAAATCGAAAGTTCTGATGCAAATCAAGTAGTTCCAAAAAGAACATGGAGTTCTGGTACTGCTTATGACATGTATCGTCATGACTATAGTAGAACTAATACGGCAAAGATTTCTGGGTCAACTTCATTATATCTTGCAAATTATTTTGTAATGAATAGTGATTTTAGAGTCTACATTTGCCTACACAATGGAATAGACCCAGACAATCCTACAGGAAAGGCATCTTTGGATGAACCAACTTTCACTGATTTGGAACCAAGAAGTGCAGGAACTAGTGGAGATGGATATATTTGGAAGTATTTGTATACTATTAAACCTAGTCAGGTAGTAAAATTTGAGTCTACCCAATATATGCCCGTTCCGGCAAATTGGGGAACTGCAACTACTAATGCAGCAGTTAGAGATAACTCGATTGATGGTAGCATCAAAATTGCAACTATTACAAATCGTGGAGTTGGTTTAGGAACGGCAAATGCAACTTATACAGAAGTTCCTATTAAAGGAGATGGAACTGGAGCAGAATGTACTATTGTAATCAATGGTAATCAACAGGTAGGGCAAGTAATTGTTTCTAATCAGGGTTCTGGATACACTTATGGGAATATTGATTTAGTTGCTGGTGGAGTTCCTACAGGAACCACTAGACCAACCTTTGATGTAATCATTCCTCCACAAGGAGGACATGGTGCAGATATTTACAGAGAATTGGGAGCATACAATGTTCTTCTCTATTCTAGAATTGAAAATGATAATGAAAATCCAGATTTTATTACCGGAAATCAAATATCTAGAATTGGAGTTGTAGAAAATCCAGATCAGTTTGGTTCATCCTCAAAATTGGAATTGAGTAAAGCATCTGCTGTAAGTGCGCTTAAACTAGTAGGAACTGGATACAGCACTGCAACCTTTACAGCAGATGCATATTTTACCCAAACAGTATCCACAGGATCAACTGCTGTAGGAAGAGTTGTTAGTTACGACCAGACCACTGGGGTTCTTAAATTTTGGCAGGATAGAAGTGTTGCAGGATTTAATACGGTTGGAACAGCACAAACTCAACCCACGTATGGATTTGATTTAACAGAATTTACATCAACTCCCGGAACAGGTGGAAGTGTTTCTATCACGCCATCTACTGGTTCAAATTTAAATATAGATGAAAACTTTACTGGTATATCTACGGTAATAAATAATCGTACTTACTATCTTGGTCAGAGTTTTACGAGCGGTGTTGCCAACCCTGAGGTTAAAAAACACTCTGGGAATATTATTTACGTTGACAACAGACCATCTATAACAAGATCGTCAAACCAAAAAGAAGACATAAAAGTTATTTTGCAGTTCTAAAGAATTATGCCTCAACAAACGAATCTCAACGTAGCGCCATATTTTGACGATTTTGATCCCGCTAACGATTACCATAAGGTATTATTCAAACCTGGATATCCTGTTCAGGCAAGAGAGTTAACATCTCTTCAGTCTATACTGCAAAATCAAATTGAAAAATTTGGACAGCACTTTTTTAAAGAAGGTGCTAAAGTAATTCCTGGAAACACTGCATATACTAGATTATATTACGCAATTCAATTAGATAATAATTTTCAAGGGGTTCCTGTATCTGCGTATGTAGATCAGTTAGTCGGAACAAAAATCACTGGAGTTAGATCTGGTGTAACTGCTGTTGTTGATAGTATTATATTACCTGAAGATTCTGAGAATGGAAATATAACCCTTTATATTAATTATTTGGGTTCTAGTACAACAAACAATCAAACCCAAACATTTTTTGATGCAGAAACATTAACTTGCAATGAAGTTATTATTTCGGGATTGCTTGGTAATACGACTATTCCTGTTGGATCTGCTTTTGCGAGCACTATAGCATCTAATGCTGCTGCAACTGGATCTGCTTTTTCTGTAGAGAATGGTGTTTACTTTATTAGGGGTAGTTTTGTTAATGTTAATAGAGAAACTTTAGTTCTTGATCAATATAGCAATACTCCAAGTTATAGGATTGGTTTTTTCGTTGATGAGGAAATCGTTACTGCAGATTTAGATGAATCTCTTAATGATAATTCTCAAGGATTTAATAACTATGCTGCTCCTGGTGCAGACAGACTTAGAGTTAGTGCAAGTTTATTCAAAAAACCTTTAGATGACTTTAATGATGATAATTTTATTCTACTTGCAACTGTAATTAATGGAGTTATCCAAACTGCCACTTTAAAGACAAATCTGGCAGGTGGATATCATAACAAAGACTGGACTGATATTCTGGCAAGAAGAACTTTCGATGAGTCTGGACATTATTATGTAAAACCATTTGATGTTTCTGTTGCAGAGGCACTAAACAATCAAGTTGGAAACAATGGAATATTTAATGCAGGTCAATTTACTCCCGGAGGAGTAACTCCTACTGATAATCTTGCTCTTTACAAACTCTCCCCTGGAAAAGCATATGTAAAAGGGTATGAAATTGAAACTCTTAATACAACATATATTGACGTAGATAAACCAAGAACTACAAAAACTTTAGAAAATCAAAATTTCATTTATAATACAGGTGCAACTTTCAAAATTAATAGTGTTTATAGAGCACCTACAGTTGGAGTTGGTAATACTTTCGTTGTAAGTTTACGAGATCAAAGAGTTGGAGTTAACTCTGAAAGTGCTCCAGGAAAAGAAATTGGTCTTGCAAGAGTATATGACTTTAGACTTGAATCTGGATCTTACAGTGTATCTAATGCAAATACAAATCAGTGGGATTTGTCACTGTATGATGTACAGACAACAACTGAAATTGCTTTAAATCAGTCACACACTCTAACTGTTCCCACTTTTGTAAAAGGAAATTCTAGTGGTGCTACTGGTTTTTTAAGACACCCTGTAAGTGCAGGAACTGCTGTTACTGTATATGATAGTAAGGGAACTTTTGTTGCTAATGAAAGACTCTCTTTTAATGGACTTGAAGATGGAAGAATTGCTATTGCAGTTACTGAAAATAAAATTTCTAACGTAAAATCTGTATATGGTTCTTCAAACACCTTAGATCTTGCTGATGGAATCACTGGAGTTAATACTTTCAGTGCAAATATACTCCAATCCAATAAGTTTACAGTTGGTATTGCTACCATTAGTCCCAAGTCTGGTGGAGTTAGCACGATTACTGCTCCAAATCAACTGTTTCCCGGAACAGTTATCAAAGAAAATGATTTAGTTAGGTATACTGATACTACTCCAGGACTAACTGAGGACCCAATTATCGCCAGAGTTACTGGTGTTGGCACTGCAACTGTTAGTATTGAAGGCGTTGCTACTGTTTCTGGAATTGCAAGTGGATTCTTACCTGCAACGACCTTAAATGTTACGGATCTACAAGTTCTCAACACAGAACTTTCCAAATCTTCTGATAATACTTTATACACTCTTTTACCAAAACCAAACGTATCAGCAGTAGATATTGCTGAATCTGTTATTACTATTAGAAAAACTATTAGTGTTGACATTGCATCTGAACAACTCTCTGTTGCGGCTGAAGCGGGAACTAATGAAACTTTCCTTCCTTTTGATGATGAGAGATATGTTCTTATCAGATCCGATGGAAAAACTGAACAACTTAGTTCAGATAGATTTGAACTATCGTCAGATGGAAAATCTTTACAGATTAGAAATCTTGGAACTGATAATAGTGGAGCAACCCTGATTGCCACTCTAAGAAAGACAAATCCAACGTCTAAAGTAAAAATTAAAGATAGAGTAAAATCTGTCATTGTTGATAAATCTAGACTTCAGGGATCTGGAATTGGAACCACTACGCTTAATAATGGTCTTACTTACGGAAACTATCCATATGGAACTAGAGTTGAAGACCAATTAATTTCGCTAAATTCTCCAGACATTATCTCAATTCAAGGAATCTTTGAATCTGCAGATACAAGTACCGCTTCTGCTCCTAAGGTATCCCTTCTTAACATCATTAGTCCTTCTACAACTACATCCGATATGTTAATCGGTGAAAGAATAGTTGGTCAAACTAGTGGTGCTGTAGCAATAGTTGCTGAAATTGTAGATGCATCTACAATTTCAGCAACTATTGCTACAGCACCACTAGTTTGACCAACTATTCTTTCACCG
>Ga0181417_1000181_pt1 | contig 20606 bp, 15 predicted proteins | sample 40SPOviralmetaG_FD_130142 | JGI IMG/M metagenome (GOLD analysis project Ga0181417, IMG submission 130142) | Marine viral communities from the oligotrophic San Pedro Time Series (SPOT) site, San Pedro Channel, CA, USA - 40 SPOT_SRF_2013-02-13 | ecosystem: Environmental > Aquatic > Marine > Strait...
CCCCCCGACCCAGATGATAATCCAATTCCTATAATAATTCCCTCAGGATCAGATGAGGGAACAACTACAGAAGATGTTTTAACAGAATTAGGACCATATGGGGTATATACTTTAAATGATTTAATATATTCTAACACAGCTAAAGCAAATAATATAAATAATCTTCCAGGAAGAGATTTAGATAAAAGTTATGATTATATAACTAATAATTTAAAAAATTTAGCAATAAATATACTAACACCTCTACACGAAAAATATGGAGATGATATGGTAATAACATCATGTTATAGATGTAATGAATTAGATAAACATCCGGGAATAGGAGGAAGTGGAAAAGGAGAACATACAAGAGGAGCAGCAGCAGATATACAAGTAAAAAATGTACCTACTTCAGAAATATTTAATTATATAAAAAATAACTTTGGAACATGGAGATGTATGATTTGGGAACACCCAGAAAGAGGAACTAATCCTAAATCTCGAGCATCTTGGGTTCATATAGCATATGAAGAAATTTTTAAAGGAGCAAATGGTAATTATAAAGGTTTAAAATTAAAAACAGATAATCCTGACATATCTAGTTATTATAGAGATAGAGGAGGAATAGCTAAAAGTGATAATAGATACACAGATTGGTCTCCTGATCAAGGAGATTGGACTGATGCTAATCAAGATTTAATAACATAATGAGTTATACACCAACGCAACCAGATAAATATAGTGGTAAGCAAATATTAATTACCTCAGATCGTTTAATATTTAACGCTAAGGATGATTCTATATTATTATTTTCAAATAAAGCTATTGGTTTTAGTACTAATGGAAGTTTCCATTTTGACACTGGAGAAGAAGAAAATAGTAAATTTGTAGTTAATGCACCTAAAATATATTTAGGTTTAAAATCAGATGGTAATTTAGCTAATGAACCTGCATTATTAGGTAATTTAACTGAACAATGGTTAATAGACTTAATGGATTTATTAGATCAAATTCTACTTGATTTCCAAACAGGGAAAATGAATCAATTAGGTAATTTAGGAGCCCCTACCACTCCTAGCCCTACATCATTATCTAGAATACAAGAATTAAGAAATGGTTCCGAAGGTATAAATGGAATAAATAATTTAAAAGAACGGATTAAAGAAATTAAAAGTAAACAAATTAATTTAGTATAATGGCTACAAAAATATTAAATACATTAGATAGTGCTAGTGAAAAAATGCTTAAAAATGTCAATAAGCAATTAAAAGAGGAAGCTGGAAAGCAACTTATAAAATATAAAGCCTTAATTCCTACTAAAGAAAACATTAAACAACGATTAGTAGATGAAGTAATTAAACAAGGTAAAGAATTAGCTTGTAGTGTAGAAGGACAAAAATTTATGGAAGATTTAAAGAAAAAAATTGAAGATGGATTAGAAGTTGCTAAAGATTTTTTAAAAAAAGCTAAAGAAAAATTACAAAGTATTCAAGAACAAATCCAAAAAATTAGAAATTTTGTTGATAGAATGTTAGGTTATTTAGACATAATGGAAGGTTTAATACTTACTCTTTCAATTGTAAGAAGAGTAGCACAAGTAGCACTTAAATTTTTAAAAGCTCAATTTGCTGATGGTGCTAAAACTGTAAAATTTAAAGACTTAATAGATGGAGCTAAACAAAAACAAGAAGAATTTAAAGGAACAATAGCAACTTTTAAATTTAAAATTAATAAAACTTTACAAGACATACTTAGTCCTACTAGATTAGTAGATATAGCTATAAATGCTGTAAATCCCTTAATAGCTGCTATTAATGGTATATTAGCTCTTGTTGCTACTTATTTTAGTCAATATTTAAATGTATGTAATTTAAATAATGATGGTGAAGTAGATGAATTACTTAATGGATTAGATCCAGATGTTGCTGGTGAAGTAGGAGATACTAATGGGATTGAATATATAGACTTTTTAGAAACAGAAGATGGTACTAAAAAAGGATATAGACGATATACTCAATAAAATTTAATTTAATTATATTTATTAACAAACATTATTTAATATGAAAGCAACAGTTTTCGAAAAACTAATTAGAAAAGTCGTAAGGGAAGAAATAGATTATGCTCTCCGACGTGAAATTAAAACACTTAAAGAAGATTTACGTGATGAATTTAAATCCACAATTGTAGACCAACCAACACAACGCAATATAACAGCTACTAAAATGGGTAATCCAATTCCAGCAAGTGTGAAATCATCTTTAAAAGAAAAAATTATGGGTAAACCTATTTCCCAACAATTTACTTCTAATGGAGCATTAAATGATCTATTAAATGAAACAGCTCAAGGTAATACTAATCTTGAATCAACATCAACACCAGAATCACCAATGTCTACTGAAGTTTCAAATTTAGTAAACAGAGATTATAGTGAATTAATGAGAGCTATGGATAAAAGAAAACAAGGATAAAATATGGCTTATATAAGAGAAAATAGAAAAATTAACCCATTAGATATTAATAATAATATTACTATTGGGGTTTCTTTTCCTCTTAATGAAGATAATTTATTTAAAGGAACCCAAACAGTTAAAGAACAAATAAAAACAAATTTAATTAATTTATTATTAACTGAACCAGGAGAAAGGTTATATACACCTAATTATGGAGTAGGATTAAAAGGTTTATTATTTGAACAAAATATAGATCAAGATAATATAAAATCTAAAATAAATCAACAAATAAATTTTTATATTCCCGAAATATCTTTAATAGATGTTCAAGTTAATTTTATTGAAGATGAACATAAATTATATATAACCATATCATATAGATCTAACTTAGATGGATCTAGTGATACTATACAACTTAATTTTAACTAATGGCATATAATAAAGTATCAAATAAGACCCAAGATAAAGATGTAAAATATCTTAATAAAGATTATAACTCTTTTAAACAACAATTAATGGAATTTGCGGAAGTATATTTCCCTAATAATTTTAATGATTTTAGTGAAGGAAATCCGGGAATGATGTTTATTGAAATGGCAGCTTATGTTGGTGATGTTTTATCATTTTATACTGATACCCAATTACGTGAATCATTTTTAACATTAGCTCAAGAAAAAGAAAATTTATATAATTTAGCTTATGCTATGGGATATAAACCTAAAGTAACTACAGCAGCTAGCACAAATTTAAATGTATTCCAATTAGTCCCCTCTAAATTACAAAATAATAATTATATTCCTGATTATAATTATGCTTTAAAAATTGAACCTAATTCAACTTTTAAATCTACCGAAGGTCCTATATTTTACATAAATAATCAAGTTAATTTTGAATTTTCTTCTTCATTTGACCCTACAGATGTAAGTGTATATCAATTTGATAATTCACAAAATCCAGAATATTTTTTATTAAAAAAATCAACTAAGGCTATTTCAGGAGAAGTAAAAACCCAAACATTTAATATAGGATCAGTTGAAAAATTTAAAACATTAACATTATTTGATAGTAATGTTATATCTATAGAATCTATAATAGACAGTGAGGGAAATAATTGGTATGAAGTTCCATATTTAGCTCAAGATACTATTTTTGAAGAAGTAGAAAATATAGGAAGTAATGATTCTGAATTACAACAATACAATCAACAAACACCTTTTTTATTAAAATTAAAAAAATCAACAAAACGATTTATATCAAGATTTAAAACAAATAATAAATTAGAAATTCAATTTGGTGCAGGTATAAGTGATAAAGCAGATGAAGAAATTATACCAAACCCTGACAATATTGGTTTAGGGATTAAAGATGGAAGATCTAAATTAGATGTAGCTTATGACCCTTCAAATTTTTTATTTTCTAAAACTTATGGGGAAGCTCCATCTAACACTACTCTCACAGTAACTTATTTAGTAGGTGGTGGTTTAAATTCTAATGTCCAATCTAATACTATTACAAAACCTGAAAGTTTAATAATATCTAATAAACCTAATTTAAATGGAACTTTATTAAATTTTGTTAATTCATCAATAATATCAACAAATCCAGAAGCCGCTATAGGAGGTAGTAGTGGAGATAGTATAGAAGACATTCGATTAAATATAATGGCTAATTTTTCTGCTCAACAAAGAATTGTAACTAAAGAAGATTATTTAATAAGAACTTTATCTTTACCTTCTAAATTTGGAAGAATAGCAAAGTCATTTGTAATTCAAGATGATCAAATTTCACCTTTATCAACCCAAGTACAAACAATCCCTAATCCATCAGCCCTAAATTTATATACTTTAGGTTATGATAAAAACAAACATCTAACTCCTTTAAATACAGCTACTAAAACTAATTTATCAACTTATTTAGAACAATATAGAATGTTAACAGATGCTATTAATATTAAAGATGCATTTATAATAAATTTTGGTTTAGATTTTGAAATTACTACTTATAAAACTTATAATAATGAAGAAGTCATATTAAATTGCATTACAGAATTAAAAAACTATTTTAATACAGATAAATGGCAAATAAATCAACCTATTATTACATCCGAAATAATTAATCTTATAGCAGGAGTTATAGGAGTACAAACAGTTGAAAAAGTAGAATTAAATAATAAAAATGGAGAATCTTTAGGATATTCAAGATACAAATATGATTTTACAGGTGCTACACGTAAAGGAGTAATATACCCCTCAATGGACCCTAGTATTTTTGAGCTAAAATACCCTAATATTGATATTAAAGGACGCGTAACAACATACTAATATGGCATATTATTTTATATTTCCCGAAAAAGACGCAACTATATATAGTCATCCTGATAGAAATACTTTAAATACAGGTAATGATGAAATTATTGAACTAGTAAAAGAAAAAGGTTCAAACAATTCAATTTATTATCCTTCTAGAATATTAATTCAATTTTCAAATAGTGATATTCAAAAGGCCATAAATGAATCTAAAAACTTTACTTCAAGTCTCCAATTATTTTCTACAGAACATAAAAATCTAGGTATAGAACAATCTATAGAAGTATTCCCTTTATCCCAATCATGGGATGAGGGAATTGGTAGATATTCTAATTTACCTACATCTTCTAATGGATGTTCTTGGATTTATAGAGATAACTCAATTAAAAAAACAAAATGGTTAACCTCTAGTTTTAGTCCTGAATCTACAGGTTCAATAAGTAATAATACTCCTATTACAAAGGGGGGTGGAGAATGGTATACGGGTAGTATATTTAAAGGAACCCAAACATTTTCTGATGTTAATTTATTAGATTTAAATATAAATGTAACTAATATTGTACAAAAATTTAGTGCTAGTTTATATAATTCCCAAACATATCCAACTGGAATACCTAATTATGGGTTTATAATTAAAAATATTGATAATGTTGAAGAAAATGTTTCAGGTAGTAATGGCTATTTACAATATTTTTCTTCAGATACCCACACAATATACCCTCCAAGATTAGCATTTAAATGGGATGATAGTATCCATAATTCTCAATCTATTTCTAAAAATGAAGGTGAATTAGCTGTTTCTTTGTATGGTAATAAAAATGAATATAACCAAAATGATGTAGCTAAAATTAAAATCCATGTAAGAGACAAATATCCAAATAGATCATTTGTTACTTCATCAAATTATTTAAATCCTGGATATTTTACAACATCTTCATATTATAGTATTAGAGATGCTCACACAGAAGAAATAGTCATCCCATTTGATAATAATTGCACTAAATTAAGTGCTGATTTTCAAGGTATGTATTTTAATTTATACATGAATGGATTGCAACCAGAAAGGTACTACCGTATTTTATTTAAACATATAAATAATGATGGTACACAAATATATGATGATAATTATCATTTTAAAGTAGTTAGATAATGGCTGAAGAAAATATAAAAACATCCAAAATAGTTTATGGAGTTCAATCAGCTAATGAATTTATTGACAGATCTTTTACAGAATTGTTTAAAACAAAAGATCCAGTAAATATTAGTAAGTTTTTTTCTATGTATGATGAATTATTTTATAATATTCCTCAAACTGGAGATCAATCTCATACTACTTTAATAAATAGAAGTCAAGATTATGTAAGTAATTATCAAAATCCTCTTCAAGTAGAAGTTGATTCACTTAGAGAAGAAGTAATAAGGCTCACAGAACAACTTAATGAAACTGAAAATGAAAACCCATTTTATTCTAATGGAACTATATTAGCACCTATGAGTGACGATGGATCACCTAAAAAATATAATATTTATTATATGGATAGAGGTTTAGCAAGAAAAATAGTAGGTGAAGATAATGGTGATGTTTTCTTAGCATTAAAAGCTTCTTTAGGTTTTCCTTTTACTTCAAATTATGATGATATAGTTTTAGCAGTCCCTAAAACTATTATAGATGGCTTAGATAAAGGACCTAAATTAGATATGGAAGATATAGCTTATCCAGGAGCTAAAAATGAAGAACGAAGATTAGAAGAAAATATAGCTCAACAAAACCAAATATCAGTAACTAATATAAAAAATAATTCTTGGTGGAATGTATATTTTAATAGTGGTGTAGGACAAGTAAATCAAAATAATCTTCTTAATAATGGATTACCAATTATAAGGAATGCTATTAGAAATGCTTGGAGACAAGAAAAACAAATAGAAACTTTAAGAAATGAATATTTAAGTGATATAAAATATGGGTATACTGAAGAAGAAAGAACTAATGGACAACTATTATTAGATCAACTTTTAGGAAATAACCAAATACAAGTATCTTATATTAATGATCCTACACAAAAAATTACACAACCATATAATAAATTAAATGCTATTAGAGACACAGTAGTAAGATACCGTAGAATGTGGGCATTAATACAAAATGGATCTCCTAACCTCATAACAGACATTAAAATGGCTGTTAATAGTAATGTTTCTAATCAAGAAAGAAAAGAATTTGAAGGCAAATGGGGTTTGGATAATTTTATAGAGTTTTTTCCAGGAATTTCTTTAAAAGATGATGAAGTAGAAAATGAATTTAGTGTAACTATAGTAGAAGGTTCTTTAGAAGATACTTTTTCAACACCTATTATTCAAGAATATGGTTCAACACAACTTCAAAATGAACCTCCTTCAACTAATAACCCACCAGGACCTGGGGGTCCACCAAATATAGGACAAGGACAATAAATTATTTAATTAATGGCTGAAGTACAAAATATATTAACACAACAAAGATTAAATCTTAATAATTCTGTAGTAAAGAAAACATTAAGTTTTGATTTTGGTCTACCTCAAGATTATATAGAATTACATATATTTAATCAAAGTAATCAATTATTATCTTCAGTAAGTAATTTTACAAATTACACTCAACCTACTCCTAAAGAAATTAACATGGACCCCGTACAGGTATTAAATACTAACGGGTATCTTTCAGGTAAATATAGATTAGTATTTAATATACAACGTAAAAAAATATTTAATACTTTATCTAAAATATTTACTTTAAAAGAAATTTCACCTTCAAGAACTGAACTTAGAGCAATTGCAGGTAACATTAATAACCCTGAATTTGATAATGCGGTTCAAGGTTTTATAAATGAAATAGATAGTTCAATTTCTTTTGTAGATTTTATTTTAAATTTTGGTCAAAATCAAAACATTCCAGGTGTTAATTTAATTTTAAATCAAAATCCAAATAAACACGAAATATTAATTAAGTTAGCCCAACCTTTACCTAATCAATTATCTTTAAATAATAATTTTAATATAGTAACTGACATATCAGATTCTATTATAATAGATATTGATTTAGGGGGTATAGATTTTGTAGATGATAGTATAAATTTAAAAGGCCCTAATTTTAAAATAGATGTTAGACTAAATAATAGTGTTCCTTCAAGTTTTAAAAATTATGATGAAATTTTAGAATATACATTAACATCATCATATCAAAATTTATTAAATCAATTAGAAAAAAAAGAAATACCTAATGTAGTATATGATTATATTCCTCCTGTATCATCAAGTGATGAAGCTATAATTGATAAAACTACTTACCATTTTGATAATTTTGTTCATTTTGGTAGTGCTTTTGAACGTTTAAAAAACTTTGAATATAAAATTAAACTTATTGAATCATATGATTCCCAAATTTTGGACCTTAATTCAATATCAGGTAATACATCTTCTTCAATTAATATATTAAATAATAAAGAAACTATTGAAACTAAAAAAACAAATTTAATTAAAAGTTTTGATGGTTATGAACGATTTCTTTATTATAACTCAGGATCATTTGCTTCTTGGCCTAAATCTAATAGTACTTCTCCTTATAATCTATATTCAGTTTCTTCTTCTCAAGTAAAAACTTGGATAGGAAGTGAAAAAGATAGTTTTCCAAATTATGGAGGTCAATTATTATCTGCCTCACTTTATGATAAACAAAATAAAGATAATTTACTTAATTTCATTCCTAATCATATAGTTGAAAATTCAGATAATTCTTTTTATAATACTTTTGTAAACATGATAGGTCAACATTTTGACCAAACATGGTTATATATAAAACACCTTACTGAAATTAAAAACACTGATAATTTAAAAGGTGTATCAAAAGATTTAGTATATTTATCTTTAAAAAGTTTAGGTTTAGAAACATTTGATCAATTTGAAAATTCAAATTTAATAGAATATATTTTAGGAGAAGGCACTACAGGCAGTTTATTTTATGATACACCTGCTAATCAAACCCTAGTAACTTCTTCAAATGCAGGTTCAATTCCTAAAGGGGACATTACTAAAGAAATTTGGAAACGTTTATATCATAATGCACCTTATTTATTAAAAACTAAAGGTACTGAACGCGGCCTTAAAGCCCTCATGAGTTGTTATGGTGTTCCTTCTACCATACTTAATATTAAAGAATATGGTGGTTCTACTAAAGATGAAACCACATATAAAACATTTAGTTATGAAAAATCTGGATTAGCTTTAAAAGGCGACTCAGGTGTAAATGGGTATTTTATAAAAACTCCTTGGTCTTCTTCATTAACTAATAATTTAGCATTTAATCACCCAAATCGAGCAGTTGGAGACAATCCCTATCCATATTCTGTACGTGAAAAAACAGTTGAATTTAGAATCAAACCTTATAGATCTAATGATAGTTATCATTTATTTTCATTATCAGGATCAGATGCACATTTGACATTAAATGAAAAATATGATCAACATTTAATTTTAGAACCATATATAGGCAACGATATATCATCTTCAGGCGATTCAACTCAATATGGAAGACTAAGATATCGTAATACAGATGGTGGTCAAAATGTTGTAACCCAATATTTTCCAATTTATAATGGAGATTTTTGGAATATATTTATAGGAGCAGAAAGTAAAGATTCAAGAGTTACTTTTGGAGCTTATCAAGCTAATTTTAATAAAAATATCAATTCATATACTTTTACAAAAAAAGATTCAACTGCAATTAGTTGGGCATGGGGATTGTCAACTGGTAATCATAGAGGTTCAACATATTGTTTTATAGGAGGTTTACCTTCAAATGTAAATGCTCCTACTAGTATAACTAATTTACGTTATTCAGGATCACTTCAAGAAGTAAGATATCATTTTGGTGAATTGCTTTCAGATGAAACTCTTAAAAAACATGCTCTTGAACCATTTATGTATAGTGGTAATGATCCATCTTCATCATTTAATAATGTTGTTTTAAGGTTACCCTTAGGGAGTAATGACCAAAAAATATTAAGTGCAAGCTTCCACCCTGACATAGATACAAATTATTTATATGCAGATGAAAAATTATTATTAAATAATAATAATTGGCAAACAAATGGCTATGTAAGTAATTTTGGAGGTTTACATACTATAGGTAGGGGGGATAGTGTTGCAAGTGTAGATGCTACTTATGGAGATTTAATTAATGGTTATGGTCCTAATAATACCCAAATTATAGCCCATTCTAGTGGATTTAGATTTATAACAAAAGATAATTCACCAGCAATTTCTATTGAGAATCGAGGAATATTTAATAATGAAAATGTTAGTATAAATCATAAAGTAAGAGTTACTTATACTATAGTATCTTCTAACCATGATAATGGATTAGCTATATTTAATATACATGGAGATCAAAGAGCTCTTGATACTACTGTAGGTAATCATACTTTTATTTTTGATAATATACAAACCAATAATTTTATTTTAAAAAGAAATAATCATAATATAGATATTACAATAAAAGACATTGTAATAAGTACTATTTCTACTATTGAAACTTCCATGGTTAACCATTCATTTGAAGAAGTAATCGAAACCCATCACTTGCCTACCCCAGATACAGTTGGCAAATCTACAACAAGTGAAAAAGTTAGAATAGATGAAGGTACTATAGATGATAATATGTTATTATCTAATATGAAATTAGAAACTTCTACATTAGATAGACAACCTTTAGATTTTCCTGATTTAGGTGTATTTTTTTCACCTACAACTGAAATTAATGAAGATATATTATATACATTAGGTTCATTTAGATTAGATGATTATATTGGTTCACCATTACCATCAGATCAAACATCCTCTATATATAATGATTTAGCTAATATAAAAGATTTATACTTTAAAAAAGTTAAAAATAGATATAATTATTGGGATTATATTAAATTAGTACAATATATTGACCATACACTTTTTAAATTAATAGAACAATGGGTTCCTGCAAAAGCTAATTTAAAAACAGGATTAGTTATTGAACCCCATTATTTAGAAAGAAATAAATTAAAAAGAGCATTACCTACTACAAATGTAGATCAAAGTATGTTAACAAATTCATACCAAACATTTGAATTTGAAATAGAACCCAATAGTGTTTCTAGTTTAAGTAATTCTTCAGTTATATCAACTAATAATCTACTTCAAACCACAGGTAGTAACAGACAAAGACAAGAACAAGGAACTAATGCTACTATAGATATAGATGATTATACAACATTTGAAGTAGGTTTTGCAACTGAAGCTAATGTAATGGATGGAAGACCTTCTAGTAGGTATTATAGACCACGATTAGTAGGTCAAAATAGAATATATTAAATATGAGTTATAAAACAATACATGATGGAGGTGATAGTAATAAACAACTTTTCACTACAAATAATATGTCATTTACAAGAACTTCTGATGGAGCTGCTTATAATTTAGAGGGGGGACCCGAAGTTGAAGACCTATCATTTGGTGGTAGTACAGGACCAGGAGTTACTAGGGCTACTGCAGGTGAAGATTCTACAATTATAATTGAATTACCATCACCACAAATTATAACTCAAATAGGAATCCAATGGGGAGACCCTAAAGTTGCAGAAAATTATTTTATCTCTGTGTCAGAAGATGGTGTTAATTATGGTACTGGTATAGCAGATGTAGATTCAAATTCATCTACAGATTTATTATTATATCCTTTAGGTGGTATATACACACAACCTACTACAAATCCAATTAAATATAAATTTATAAAAATTGATATAGTAATAGCTTTACAAACTGAAATAGAACTTTATAATGTTTATTTATATGGACCTAAAAATTTAGACCGATATAGATATACTGATTATAATGTAGAATTTAATGACAGTGTTTTAGACATGGCTTCATGGAAGAATCCTCGTTATGATGGTTCTAAACTTGTAGGATCTCAAGTTAATAAGTTTAAATATGGGTATAATTCCGTATCATCAAAAAGAAAAAAAATTATTACTAATACTGAAGACACCTTATATGCTTATGGTCCCAAACCTGTTATAGAAAAAAATTCAACAGTATTATTTATAGGAAGTAATATTCAACAAGGAGAAGCTACAAATCCCTTAAATGAATTAGTAGAAATAAGTAATCATAGTTATGTAAGTATAGATAAAATTATAATTTTAAATCCTAATGCAGGTTCAGAAAAAGATGCTATTGAAGAAATTATAACTAAAGAAAGTATAGGAGAAGATGCCTTTTTATCTTTTATAAATGATAATCTTCCTGAGGGGTCAAAAACAAAAATAAGATTACTTGATAGGGCAGTACAAAGTAATTTTAAAAATAATTATAATGTAAAATTTAATAAAGGATCCCTTATGAAAATATATTCATATACTGCTAATACATCTTCAAATAAAGAAGATGGTGTATTTGGTGGGTATGGTGTTAGACCAATGCAAGGTACTTTAGCAAATGAACTTGCAACTACTGGATTATTTAGTTTTGGTATGACATCAGCTAGTGCTGTTGATTTATTTACTACTGATTCAATCCAAGTAGTAGGTAATTTCCCTTCAGAATTATCCTCCCATAATGAACAATTTAATCTTATTAATCATTTAAACCCAATAACTCAATCATCTACACCACCTACTACTACAGGAGGTGATTGGGAAATTGATAATTCATCAATTTCAATTTATTAAAAATTAATATATGCCAGAACCAATAGAACAATATGAAGAATCAAGTATTAGTCAAAGTTTAACATCTTTATATGATGATGTTATTTATTGGGAATTAGCTAAAGGGTCTAATCAATTTTATGTTACTTTTGAAAAAGGAAAATATGCTATTCCTAATAACAAACAAGAATCTATAGGTACAATGGAAATTACATATCCTCATGTAAATTCTAATACAGCTTCTTTAGATGCATTTTTATCTAGTTCTAAAAGAATAGGGGCTACACATAATGTATTTTTAATGAATTCAGAAAAAATAGGAAATTTAGAACTTGCAAAACATAATTATAATGGATTTATCCCTATAACAGAGTTAAAAGGTTCAAGATATTTTCAAACTACCATTACTTCATCTGTATTTGAGAATAATACTTATGGTTATGATATTTATGATGGGTCAACTTCATATTCTACAACTAAAACAGTTGCGGCTTCATATTTTTATCCTTTTTCAAGTCATCAATTATCTGTATTAAGAAAATCACCAACAATAGTTGTTGATTTAGATGCTAATAATGAAATTACTGATGGAGTAGGAGAAAAAGGATATGTAGTTATACCTGAAAACCTTCATCCTAATATACTTAAACGTTTAGAATTTTATTTAGATGCAGCTTCAAATCAAATTAATGTATAATTTTTTTAAAATACTTATATTTATAACAAAACACAATTACAATGGGATACTTAGATAATAGTTCAATTACAGTAGATGCTATCTTAACAAAAAAAGGTAGAGAATTACTTTCACAGGGTAATTTTAATATTACTCAATTTGCTTTAGCGGATGATGAAATAGATTATTCATTATATAATATAAATCACCCTGATGGGTCACAATTTGCGGGTCAAGCTATTGAAAACATGCCTCTATTAGAAGCATTTCCTGATGAAAAGAATATAATGATTCATAAATTAATTACTTTAAATAGAGGTGCATCTAAAATCCCAATAATTACTAATATTGAGTCTATTAGTAAATCTAGAAATAAAAGTATTGTAATTACTCCTAATACTGATTATCTTCAAGGAACTATTACAACTGGTGAAACAGAATCTGGTTATTCTTTAACAATATCAGATAGAAGACTTTTTACATATTTAGATGCAGGAGGTGGAAATGTTATAAATACAAATACATACTCTGATGGTGCCGCAGTAAGTGCAACTGCTAATGGATTGTCATTTACTTTGACTACTTTAAACAATATTGCACTTTTTGGCACTAACTCATCTTTAATAACTACAGCAACAATTACAGGATTAGATACAGGAGCAAGAAAATCAATAATAATAACTATTAACAAAGAGGACACAGGAAATTCAGGTACTACTGGTGAATCACAAGCTGGTTATTCGCCTACTTATTAAAATAAATAATTATGGAAATATTTAACCCAAATGATGATATTATAAGTGAAACTACTAAAGTAGTAACATCTACATGGTCTAACAATGTTAATACATTAACTAATCACCATACATCATCAACCCAAGCAGTTTTTACAACAGCAACAAGTTCAGGTGCATTTTTTATAGATGTTCATGATGATGCTACTACATCTAGTGTCCAATATTCAGTAGCTTATGGAAATAAAACAGGATCAGGTTCTAAAGCTTTTACCACAGATGCTAGTGCACATGGATTTAGCCCTTCTAGTGTTACATATAATCAATATCGTCAATTAGTATATGGTGATACAACTACTAATTTCTCTTTTAATGGTCATACACCTAATGATATCTATGTTGTAAATGTAAATAGATCTCGTTATAAAAATAATTTAAAACCAGGTACATTTAATTTAACTTTATCAGCTAGTGGCCTAACTTTCCCTCTAGAACTTACAGATGATTCAATTACAGTCACAGGTTCGTCTGTTTCAACAAATGCAGGTAGACAATTTAATATTGTGTCAGGATCAAATGGAGTTATGTCAGGTTCTTTTGCAACAGTTCAATCTCAACATCCTTTAGGACTAGGTTCAGGTTCATATGGTTTATTTTATCCTGATGCAGGTTTTGCAATATTAAATCCTGATGCTCTTAGTGCATCTTTAAACGGTATTACCAATACAGCTGCATCAAATACAGCAAATAATAATCATCAAAAATTATATAATGCTATAAAGGGTGGTGCTTCTTTTACTGTAGATAGTGAAGAAACTATTAGTGCAACTTATTATTTTGCTAGAATAAAAAATAGAGAATATAATTATACCACTAATCCTACATTTAGAGATAGTAATGGTAATTTATTATATACTGATATGGAACAAAATCCTAAAGTTTATATAACTACAGTAGGTTTATATAATAATAATAATGATTTATTAGCAGTAGCTAAATTAAGTCAACCAATTACTAAAGAATTTTCAAAAGAAGCTCTTATAAGAATTAAATTAGATTACTAAAATGTTTAATAAATGTCAGCATTTAAAAAAATTCCTTCCAAAGATTATTCTATAGTTCCTTTTAATGCTAATAAACATTATAATTTCGATTCATCATCAGCAGCTACTAATAAAATTACATACCATAATTCATCATGGAGTAGTCAGTCTATAGACTTATACAACAGTGGAAATGTAAAATATGATCAATTAGACCATTTATTTTATAGAAATTATAAAAATGATGTAGGTAATAAATTAGGTGATATAAATTATTTAAAACAAAAAAGAGTTCTATCTGATATATCTAATATATTATCTATACCTGCAGGTCTTTATGGTCATAAAATAAAAAAAGAATCATTTTTCCTTTCATCTAGTGGAGTAGCAATAACAGATGATTCATATGGAAATTTAATAGTTCAAGGAACCAATATAGATGATTATATTACAGATCCACGTTCAATTTTATTAGATATTGGACCTATTAAAGGATTTAAAAAATATGATTTAAATATTATAGATGATTTTATTTTAAATGGATTTAAACCTAATAGTAATCTTTATAGAAAAGGTAAAACTAAAATTAATACCCCCTCAGAACCTTCTGAATTATTTTTAAATGGTACTTTTACAGGTGTAGCTAACACAGGATCTGCCTTTAATCATAATCAATTTGGACCTCTACTTGCATACAATAATGCAGGTACTACTAATTCGGCATCTATAGAAAATAAACAATTAGTTATAAGAGCTCATACTACTAATAGGGGAGCAAGATTTGATCATCCTGGGGTAAAAGGAACTACTTATGAACTTAATGTATTTACTGGAGAAGGAGACACAGGGAGTATTTATGTATCTCAAACAGGTTATGGAGGTCTTGGTCCATCTATGTTTACTACTCCTAATACTACATCCTCACTTTATTATACAGCAGTAAATGATAATGATATAAGAGTATATTTTAGGGCTAATTTTAATTTAATAGGAGGAAGAACTCATGGAACTTCTTCTTTTGATAATATATCTATAAAAGAAAAAACTACTAATAATTATAGTACTTTATCTAATCAACCTGACTTTGATGATAGTTATTTTTTCAATAATATAAATTATAAAAATGTTTTATTTCATTCATCAAGTCTTTATACTAGTGATGGTACTTTTCCTGTAGTAGGTTTTAATGGATATAATTCTGAAATAAAAATTAATCATAATTCAAATTTTAATTTTAATTCAAATGATGATTTTTCAATTGAATTTTGGGTAAATCCTCAACAATATTACCCTTTATCACTTCACAATGCTTCTTTAATAGAAAAATCAACCACAAAAACTATTTTAAAATCCCCTTTAGAAGGACAAGCAGGAACTTATCCTTTAAATACAACAGGTTCATCTGAATTAAAAGATGTATTAATTGACCGAAAATATCCCTTTAATATATATCTTAGAACTATAGGTAATGAAATATATTTATTTTTTGAACAATCTGATGGTAATAAAACCCCTACAGTTCAAGTTCCTATAACTCCAAAAAGTATGAACCATATTGTTTGTACAAGAAAAAATATATCATCTAATGAAAGTAAATTATCAATTTATTTAAATGGATTATGGAGAGGAGCAACTACAGTAAAAAATTTAAAAAACACCCAAAATAATGCAAATTTATATATAGGAAATAAAGGTGGACATACTAATTATTTTTCAGGATCATTAAGTCAAATTAAAATATTTAATAAAGTTTTAACTAATACTCAAATAACTAATCATTATAAAAGTAGTAATGGATCCCCTTATATAGGCAATATATTTTATTCTAATGGATTAATTGCTATTACACATCCAGATTATTCTCCTGTATTATCTAGAACTAGATTAGGAATAGGTTCAGCTATTATTAATCCAAGTTCTGATCAAACTAATTTTAATAGTAGATTTATAATAGGTGGGAATGTTAGTTTTGATTCATTTTTTGGGATACAAAAACTACAATTTCAAGGATCTCATTTAATCCATGAATATGAATACCAATGTACTATTGATGAACATGAATTTAATAATACATTAAATCCTACAGCAAGAAAAAATCTAACAAACCCTGCAGACTTTACTACAGGTTCACTTTTTAAACCTTACATTACAACTGTTGGTTTATATAATGAAAATAATGAATTACTTGTTGTGGGTAAATTAGGACAACCTATAAGAACTTCTGATGAAACTGATACTACACTTGTCATAAGATGGGATACTTAATATGTATAATAAAATAATATAATAATGGCATTTAGAAATAAAAATTATCTAACAAAAAAATTTGAAGACAATGATATACCTACGGGTCAAGATTTTTCTGATCTTATCAGTTCTTCTTTAAATTTAGCTACAACAGGTAGTGTTCAATTCTTATCATCTTCCTTAACAGTTTCTGGTACTTTATCAGCTTCTAATGATTTGTATGTTTCAGGTAATATAGAAGCATCCTCATATACGTTAAATAATTTAGCATTTTTAGATAGTCAAATCTTAACTACCTCTGGTAGTACAGTATTTGGTGATACAGCCTCTCAGGATTCACACACATTTACAGGTTCTGTTTTTATAACAGGTTCTGAACTTAATGCTAATGTATCAGATGGAATATTTCATGATAAGTTATATGTAGGACCTAGTGGACCTAGTAGTCTTAATTATAATCTTCATGTATCTTCTTCAAATACCTCTGGAATAAATAGAGGTATAGCAGTATTTGAAACTAGTAATGCTACAGCAAAATTTAAAATTGTAGGTAATAAAAATGGTGTTCATAGTCCTGGAGCCGAAAATCTTTTTTATTTAGAAGGAGCTGATAGAAGACGTGCTAAAGGTATTATGTTTTCTAATTTAGAAGAAAAATCTGCTGGATCAGCAGGATCAGAATCAATATGGTTTGCTGGAGTACCTTACGGTGTAGATTCACCTGCTAATTCCAGACATGGATTCATAATAGGATTTGATAATAACATTAGTAGTTCAGGAGCACCTTCACATAAACCTTATTTTAGAGCTAGTGCATCATTCTTTATTTCTGAATCAGGATTTGTTGGTATAAATACAACCTTCAAAAATGCAGGAGCTACACACGCAGACACTACACTTGAAGTTTCTGGAAGTTTAAGAATTCAACATGGAGACTTAATAGTATTACCAGCTAATACTTCTAGTGTAGGATCATTACCTATGATAAGATTAACTAACCATGTTAATGATTTTCAATCTGGTATACAATCTTCAACTCATTTAACTTCTTTAACTACAAATACTGCAGGTGGTTTTTATTGGTATAGATCAAGTTCAGCGGACACCAACACCGGAACAGCAGGTGTAAATTGGATGACATTAAAAAGAGTAGGAAATACTGCTGCTTCTGGTGATAGAGGTGCTTTAGGAATAGCTACAACAGCCCCTCACACACACTCTATAGGAGGTAAAGATACTTTATTAGATGTAAGAGGAAATATTACAGCAAGTGGTGTAATTATGGCATCTGCCTCACATGCCCCTACCCATGCAGGTAGTACTTTAGCTGTTGTATATGATACAGGTTCAAGACAATTTTATTATACTGGTAGTTATGGTGCAGGTAGTACAGACACTGCTGGTATTTTTACAACCACAGGAAGTTTTCAAAATACAACTAATAATGTAGGTGTCACAGGAAGTTTTTCAGTTAAAGGAGGTATTTATGCTTCTGATAAAATTAGAATAGGTGGTGTTTTTGATGATTTAAGTGGTCAAACTGAAACAATGCGTGTTATAGATAATACCAGTGGTATGATGTCGGTTCAGTTTAGGAATAGTCACGTTATTGGTGGCTCAACTGCAGGTATAACTGGCCTAAATCTTCATCTAGCAGTTGATAGTAATAATGGTGCTTTTACAGTTTATACACCTGATTCAAGTGATTCTGCAACACAGCATCGAGTAGATTTAGGTTCTACAGCAACTGGTGCTTTTTTAACATTTTCAACAGTAGGTACTGAAAGAATGCGTATTAATGCTGATGGTAAAGTAGGGATTGGTAAAACAGCAGGTACTTACCTTTTAGAAGTTGCTGGTACTATGGCAGCTGAAGCAGATGTAATTGCTTACATGTCATCTGATAAGCGTTTAAAAGATAATATTAAACCAATTGAAAATCCTATTGAAAAAATTAAACAAATAGGCGGTTATACATTCGATTGGAATAACAATCAGTCAACCTATAAAGGAAGTGATGTTGGTGTTATAGCACAAGAAATTGAAAAAGTATTACCATCATTAGTTAATGATAGAAATGATGGTTATAAAGGTGTTAAATATGATAAAATAGTTTCGTTATTAATTGAAGGAATAAAAGATCAACAAAAACAAATTGATGATTTAAAAACACAAATTGATAATTTAAAATAAAATTAACCTATGGCAATTAATGCTTGGAGTGATGTTAATAAAACTCAACGAAGAAAAATTAGATATACTCAATTTATATCTTCTATGTTAGCTGGTGTTAATGGAACAAACTACCAAAACGTGGGAGAAACATTACTGAATAGTGAATTAATTCCAGCTCCTGTAATAGGAGGAATGCCTAATGGTGGAGGTGTAAGTGAAAATATGCCTAGTTATGGAACAACTGGGGAAATACCTGATACTTACCTCCCTGTACAAATTTGGTTTAATGGGCAATGGGTATCCCCAAAACCCCCTGATAGAGATAATTATGGTAATCATCTTTTAGATTCTAATGAAATTAGTTTAAAAAAAAGATGGAAACAAGCTCGTTCTTTAACTACTCATCACACAGTAACAAATCCTTCTCCAGATTATGGTCATACTGAAAATGTTTGGTCTGGAGGTAGTGACCACCCTCAATCTGAACCCTTTTATGGTGATACTAAAGAAGGTGGAGCAGACCCAAATGATCCTTCCATAACCCATGGAGATCCTATAGATGCATCAGACACTTCTACTAATGGTAAATTTACACTAGGACCTTATAGAATGAGTGATTTTTTTGGTTTTTCTAAAGTAGATCTTACTCCTGTGTATTATGGTATGTATAATTCAGAATTTTGGGGCTATACAGTTGATACAGCAGAAGATGGTTTTTCTACAGGAATAATGATGATTGCTAATACAGATGATGGTCATCCAGATTTATCTTCTTGGTGGTTTGAGGGGGATCAATTTCCTACTGGTTCCAACGGTATAGTTTATGCAGGATCTAATGGAACTGATCATAGTAATCCTTTAGCACCTTGGTCACCTCAAGAAGGTCCATTTAGTTATCAGAATAATCCATCAAACAACACTCTAAAACTTCATTTGGGTCCTGGTATAGATTATTTTTACATTAGAGATTAAACAATAAAATATGAAATGGTTACATAATAAAAAAGAAATTAATAATATAGCCGACCTCCCAGAAGGAGCGTTCGGCTTTATTTACCAAACAACACACCTCCCTACAGGTAAAAAATACATTGGTAAAAAATCACTAATGTATAATTTAAAGAAAAAATTAGGTAAAAAAGAAAAGGCCCTTTGGGAAGGTAAAGGTCGTCCACCAATGTACAAACGTGTGTTAAAAGAAAGCGATTGGAAAACATACTATGGTTCACATCATTTAATTAAAGAATATTTAAAAGGTGGTTTTGAACACGAATTAAA
>Ga0181417_1000182_pt1 | contig 20597 bp, 10 predicted proteins | sample 40SPOviralmetaG_FD_130142 | JGI IMG/M metagenome (GOLD analysis project Ga0181417, IMG submission 130142) | Marine viral communities from the oligotrophic San Pedro Time Series (SPOT) site, San Pedro Channel, CA, USA - 40 SPOT_SRF_2013-02-13 | ecosystem: Environmental > Aquatic > Marine > Strait...
AATACTAAGACATTTTTATTTGCTCGGGGCGCTCTGGGGACGTGGACGCTTCAGGTGCTTGGCGAACATGTACCGAAGAAGACCTTCGGGAATGCGGTACCGGTCGAGGGTGTTGGTCACGTCTTGAACGCCGCGAACCCTACTCGGCGTGGTGATGCCGATTTGGAACTCGTGCACCGTAAACCCCGGGATATCGATCTTGCACCTACACTTGTGATCTTCCATGTCCTCGCGGTTGGTCCATATGCGGGTCGGCTTTTTGTACTTGAACCCGAACCGGCAATAGTCGAAGCGGTACGACTTGAGATCCTTCATGCACGGAAGATCTTTCATGGCGGATGTCCAAGGGTTCTCGATGTACCACTCTTTCGGCTGGAAGTAGTCGATGATTTCCAAAACGCGTTCGACGTATTTGCTGTTGTCCTCACGGACTTTATCGAGGGCTGCCCTGGTTTTGTATGCGCGGTTCGGGCCGACGTTGGTGGTCTGCAGGTTCGAGTATACCTTACACTCCGGCGACGCCCATATGAGCTTGAAGTACCCCGGCGGGTACTGTTTGTAATCGAAATCGAGGATATCACAGCAGTGTGTGGGGTTAAAGCTCTCGATGATATCGAGGCTGACGACCTTATGGCCCGCGGGTTCAAAGATCTTAGACACGCTTCCAGTTCCCTTGAAGAGTTCCAAGACACGCATCTTTTATGATGGCCTGCGGTTTTATTTTGGAAAATTTCGCGGGGCTAATAGTAACATGGAGCGCGTGGTCTTACGTCCGAGCCCGTGCGTGCAGCACAAGTACAGGGTCATGTTCCCTAGCAGACGAGCGATCGATTTCGGGGACGTGTGCACACCACACTACCCCGATCACGGTAACCCAAAGATCATGCGCGCACAACTTCTCAGGAAAGGAGCGATCGTTCCTGAGGAGCTGCGAATAGAGACGGATCCGCGTGAGATTCATAGAGGTATGTTGAAGATTAGGGAAAGTTCTATCGAGGATTGGGACGATATCTACGGGGCGGAATACTGGGAACGGTGGATCTTACATACTCACAACACTGTCGCCAAGGCGAAGTTGAGCCTGCTCATGAGCCACGGCGTGCTCTTCGTACCGGAGGCTCAGGACCTGTGGAACACGTAATTGTACCCCTTGTCCCCCCACCATCCCACGTTTTCAGGTATGACGAAATGCTCGTACCCGTAGTTCGTGAAGAGACCGAGTATGCGTTCCTTATCCTCGTTGGTGTGGAGAATCTCGACCACGAAAACAGTCTCGCCGTTTTCCAAACACATCCGCGCACCCTCGAGGCAATCGTACTCGTGTCCCTCCACGTCGAGGTGCACGAGCTGCACGCCTCTCCCCGACGACGCAAATATTTCGTCCACTGTGATCGAGTCGGTGCCTTCGGTGCCGAATGTGTACGTCTTGTTATTAAAAATCTCGGAGGGGGAATCAGTCGCGCACTTGTACCGACTATCGCTCGTCAGGCACTTATTAATAACACGGACGTTCTCGACGCCCCGCTTTCGAATGAAATTGCAATTTTTCTTGGACGGTTCCACCGCGAACACCGTACACTCGGGGTTCGCCTCCGCCAACTGGATCGCGGTATCGCCCAACCACGCGCCCGCGTCGATCACCACCGGGCTCTCCATTTTCGTGACGGTGTCCACCATGAACCGGTGCGTCAGGGGTTCGTGGAAGTTCTTCGCGAAATGGAAAAGGAGGGATTCCAACATACTATTACTTATATTTTTTCTTCTCCTCGTCGCTGAGTTCGCGCCACATCTCACCGAGTTTCCTACCGACTTCACCGAAACTGAGTTTCGGGTTTTCGGTGACCACCTGAGGCCGCATCTTCTTACAGAAGAGCATGTACGGCCCGGGTTCGCGTTTCTTCTTGGATTCTGTGGCGCCCATCGTCATTATGATCTTACCTGGCGTCAATTCTTTAAGGTGAAATAAATATATATATATCCAGTATGGCCAACATCAAATACAACATTCCCGAAAATGTGTACCAGGGCCGACAAGAGCATAACAGACTGTTTCGAAAGGCTCGAAACAGTGCGATGAACAACGTTTTTTCAAAATACGGAATTCCCAAAAACATGGGAAACAAGGAAATCAAAAGGCGAGTCAAATACCACAATTGGTTTGCTAGGAAAGCTATCTTTTACCACCGAACCTTCGTCGACCGCAATAATAAATACATAGAATTCCTCATGAACGATAAAGTCTTCAATGAAAACAAGCGAAAAAGTCTCGTTATCTTGTCGTTAGAATTAAACAATGGGGCAGTTATGGCTGTGAGAAGCCCTGTCGTCGTGTCATACCTCCTGAAATTGGTGAATCTGTTCCAGGGAACTGCAAATAAACCTGCTGGCTTTTTTGTTACACGATATTTTACAAGACAATTAAAATCGTTTGGTAAATTTCGTGAGGATGCGGCGATGATTGCTATGCTGAAAAAAAGAATCAACTTTTTGAGAAAATTAAGGAGGGAATATTTTTTGACTCTCACGATCCGAAATCTCAACAGGTTAATGGATGACATGTTTCCAATCCCACCGCACCCCAAAGGCAATACCGCGGCCAAGACGATCCAAAAACGGGCACGAGGGATGATTAACCGAACCACAGTAAAGAAAATGAAGACCGTGGCGGGTAGGGTCAGTCTGACGGGGAAACGATAAAAACCTCCGCAATAGGTAAGCGATGAACGTCGTCCGTCACCCCCCGCGCTGAAATAAAATGTATATATCCAGTATGAGCAACATCAAATACAACATTCCTAGCAAGGCTAGAAATCACGAGAGCAGAAGAGTGTTTCGAAAGGCTCGAAACAGTGCGATGAACAACGTTTTTTCTAAATACGGAATACCAAAAAACATGGGAAACAAGGAAATCAAAAGGCGAGTCAAATACAGCAATTGGGTCGGTAGCAAATTTAACTTGTACGGTCCGGGATTTTCGTGGATTTTCCCGGACCATAGTATGAATGCTAAAATGGAAGCATATGAGAATCATTACGCCCGCGAGAAAAAAGGTAGCCTAAACACATACACAAAATTTCTTATGAACGATAAAATCCTTACTGAAAACAAGCGAAAAGGTCTCGTTGTATTGGCGTTACAATTAGGGGGAAATGCGAGGGGGGTTTTAGCAGTGAGAAACCCTGTCATCGTGTCCTACCTCATAAAATTGTTGAGTCTGTATGGAAGAGGCCACGACGTTTCTGAAGAATTCACAGCACAATTAAAGTCGTTTGGTAAGTATCGCGAGGATGCGGCGATGATTTCTGTGCTGAAAAAACGAATCAACTTTTTGAAAAGAATAAAGAATTATGGGCCCGTTAATTATCTTCCTAATAATGTAAGAAATAATTTTGAGCCAGTTTTGCAAAAATTAAATATTAAATCCTATAACTCCCTGACCGAGCCAAGACTCAAAAAGTTAATGGATGAGATCCTTCCAATCCCACCGCACCCCAAAGGCAATACCGCGGCAAAGACGATCCAAAAAAGGGCACGAGGGATGATTAACCGAACCACAGTAAAGAAAATGAAGACCGTGGCGGGTAGGGTCAGTCTGAGGGGGAAACGAAAAAAACCTCCGCAATAGGTAAAGAATATGCCCCTGTTCATGTACAGGAGACCTAGCGAAAAAGAAATCAAAAATCGTAACAAGACCGTCAGGAAGCTATTCAACGCGAAAGGTATCCCGCGCAACATGGGAAACAAAGAGATCCTCGGCAGGGTAAAGGTGTATGATAATGCGATGACTCGCAAAAATATCCTCAATTTTAACTCTAATAAATTTGATAATCAAGGTCGCAAACTGACGAAAATCAAGATCGCAAACTTCATCAGCAACGGGCGAGTTTTTAATGAGGGAAAGCGAAAAGCGCTCGTGAAACTTATGCTTAGATTTGATATTGGACGACCAGCTATCCAGGGGGGTCATATATTGGAAATATTAGCTCTTAAAAATGAGGACGTGATCAGATATATCAGGTACATGGCAGACTATTTCGGCACAGATGGGGTTGTCGAAAGGAGTTATGATAAAAATTATGTGCCTCATTACATCGTTAACTTAATGAATAAATATCGAATTGGTACATTGCATTTTCCTGCACAGGGTCGACGGGGTCCCATACGGGAGGATCCGGGGGCTGTTCGCGTATTGAAGAAGAGGACCGCATTCCTGGAAAAAATGCTGAAGATCCGTGGAATGCGGTATGAGTCACTTCCTCGGTTGAGTGATATTCTACCGAGGATATTCTTCAAGGATAATCTTCCTCGGAATATGCAAAATAAGTTCCGAAATCGCATTGTTTCGCGAGATGATATGTGGCGCTATATGCAAAAAGAATTCCCTCTACCGCCTCACCCGAAAAAAGCCGCGACCAAGATCCAAAAGACAGTCCGTGGAATGCGCAATAGGAAGAAACTTACCACGATGCGAAAAGCAGCCACGACGATCCAAAAAACGGTACGGGGGGTGCGAGCTCGAACCACAGTAAAGAAAATGAAGACCGTGGCGGGTAGGGTCAGTCTGAGGGGTAAACGAAAAAGATCTACACAATAGGTAAAGAAGATGCCCCTGAATTACAAAAAAGTCAGGACAGTTTACGGACCTACCGAAAATGAATTGAAAAAACGCAACAACACCGTCAGGGGGGTGTTCAACGCGAAAGGTATTCCGCGCAACGTGGGAAACAAAGAGATTTTGCGCAGGGTAAAGGTGTATAATAATTTAATTACTACAAAGCCCGAGAAGGGTTTACTTTACGCGCCCAGGTTTAGAGAAGGGGATCACATGAGGGAGATCTCAGATTTCGTCACAAACGGGCGAGTGTTTAACCAGCGAAAGCGAAAAGCGCTCGCGGAACTTATGCTTAGATTTGATAAGGCGTGGGGGTATGATAATACGTGGAGGGGGAGTCATATGTTGGAAATATTAGCTCTTAAAAATGAGGACGTGATCAGATATATCAAGTACATGGCAGACTTTTTCGGGGTTCGTGCGGGGTATTGGTATTGGAGTATTCGTGATCCATGGGCGCCTCATTACATCGCTAACTTAACCTATAAAGGGCGACGGGGCCCCATACGGGAGGATCCGGGGGCTGTTCGCGTATTGAAGAAGAGGACCGCATTCATAAAAGAAATGCTGAAGGTACAGCAACCCGGAACCAAACCTGGTGAAGTGGTCACTCATCAACATAGCAGTGTAAGGGTCCAGGATCTTCCTCGAAATATACGAAACTTGCTTCCTTCTCATTATAATTATATTAAGCCAAAGGATATATGGTTCTATATGCAAAAAATATTCCCTCTACCGCCTCACCCAAAAAATGCCGCGACAAAGATCCAAAAGACAGTCCGTGGAATGCGCAACAGGAAGAAACTTACCACGATGCGAAAAGCGGCGACGACGATCCAAAAAACGGTACGGGGGATGATTACACGAAAGAAAATGAAGACTGTGGCGGGCAAACGAAAAGCGTCCACCAGCATAAAGACCACGAGCGTGAAGAGAACAAAGACGAAGCGATGAACGTCGTCACCCCCCGCGCCGTCGCCCAACCGACTTCCGATTATAAGCGCCTGAAAAGGACACTCAAGACCAGTACCACCGGGTGGGGAACAGCCTTGAGCGCCTCGTATTTCGTCACGCAAGGTGCCGATCAGGGCGTCTCCGCCGTGTTGGGCGCGGTCGCGAGTTACGCGTACGTCTCCCTCCTCTGCGACCGGGTGGATACGTTCGAGGAGACGACCCTCCAAAAGGAATTCTTCGCACCCCTCGGGGCGGCCGCGTTCGAGGTGGCGTGGAACAACGCACCGTTCGCTTTCGATTTCGATTACGGCGCGACGTTCGTGGGGTTTTTGGCGTATAAGTTTGCACTGACCACCGTCATATGGGAAACCGTGTGTGAGATGATGTTGAACGATGATGACGAATGATTTTTTCTTGTAGTATATTAGAATGTCAGGTGGAGCCCTGGCGCAACTTGTATCCCGTGGTGAAGCAGATAAGTATATCTCTGGCGAACCCAACACCACGTATTTCAACACGAGATTCAAGCGACCGACCAATTTTTCGCTGTTCACGAAACAGCTCACCGTCCAGATGGAACCCAAGGGGGGTGGTATGTCTTCGGTTAAGATCAATAAGTTCGGCGACCTCTTGTCGTACATGCACCTGGTCACCAAGCTTAACGGCGAGGTCCAGCTTATCGACGATTGGACGCAGATCATCGATCGGTGTGAGCTGTACATAGGCGGTAGATTGGTCGATAGTCAGGATAGCGAATTTTGTGAATCGATCGCCATCGACCTTTTCGCCAACAGTTACGCCAAATCGTTCCAGGCGAGTCTTCACGGCGGTCTGGGTTCGCAGAGCTTCTTCTACCCGTTCCGGTTCTTTTTCTGTGAGCTCTGGCAGACGGCTCTTCCCTTGGTGGCACTTCAGTACCATGACGTAGAGCTTCGAATGTACTGGAACGCCGCGCTCGACACGAATAGGACCTACCACGTGAACGCCGCCTACATCATGCTCGACGAGGAGGAAAGGAAGCACATGGCCTTTAACGAGCACAACATGCTCATCTATCAAGTGCAGAAAAACATCGCGAGCCAGACGAACGTCCACGAACTGGTGTTTAATCATCCGGTCAAATTCATCGCGAGTAGTAACGCCAACAGCACGAATAACCTCGTGTCGCGAACCAACCAGGTGAAATTGCAGATCAACGGAACGGACGTCGAGGATTATAAAAACGGCGTCCCGTATTTCACCGCGATCCCTTCCTATTATCACACGGACTATTCGGGGAGTAACTCCGAGAACTTGTTCCTACACTCGTTCTGTCTCGCCGCCAACAAGTACACCCCGACGGGAACGCTTAACTTTTCGAGGGTCGACAGTGTCACTCTACACTGCACCGCACCCATAGACAAAAATATTTACGCTGTAAATTACAACGTGTTAAGAATAAAAGACGGCATGGGTTCTGTGTTGTTCGCAGACTAGATTTATTTGTAATATATGATTAAGGGTATGGGTCGAAGTAATTTTTCGACGAACGAACTGTTAAACGCCGTCACAAAACGCTCGTATAACAGGTACCAAGCCCAAACAGTGGACTACCAACACCTCGAGGCTGCGACGACCACCACCGGTTTCGTGAGCAACAGGCGAGAGTATTCCAGTGCCGCACTTCTGGCGGATACATTTTCCCTAAACAAACAGAACCTCGTGGAATCGAATTACGACCCTTTCCTCAAATCAGTCATCCAACGAGAATGGACCGACTTGCTCGCCGATCTCGTCGGTGATAACGCAGGGGACGATTTGGGTCGTCAATTTTCTTTGAGCAGCGACGGGACGAAACTGGCCGTGTTAACCGACGCGGAAATAAAAAAGTACGAATTCGACGCCACGTTATACGATGTTCCTAACTTTACAGTTACATCGACACACACGTACCCTTCTGGGAGTGTGGATGTGATCACGGGCATCGCCGAAGGTCCGGTCGCTCTGTTGACTCGAACCGTCGGCGGGACGATTTTCGCGACGCTCCAAAGGTTCGATTCGACTCTGACCCCTGGTGTGAGCCAGCCGGATGTTTGGTCCGGAGTTCAAGCGCCTTCCGCGTTTTCTTCGTCGGATGGGAACAGAGTGGCTCTGTTTTTCCCTGATCAGGGGTTCAGGATTTATGATGGGGCCAGCTACTACGCCATCAACGCGGTCACGGAGAGCGGTGTCATGTCAAGAAACGGGCTTCGAATCGTCACCCTGAACGGTACATACGATGTTCCCTCAGCGACACCTACTCAGCCGACCTCACTGCAACGCCTCACTGCAGTTCCTCGGATTTCCATGGAGAAGATTTTGTGTTTGACGTTCGACGGAAACGTCATGGTGGCGAAGATCACCGGTGTAGGTCTGAAGGTTTATGTCTGGACGGGCATTTCTTGGAAAGAGACTGCCTCGCTTCCGACGAACGAGATCGCCGATATCACCCTCGACGCGAGGTACATCGTGACTGCGGGGAACTCGAACGTCACATTTTTCAGGTTAGTCGATGGTTCGTACGAGCAGTACGGTCAAACTTTGACGCACGGTGCGGACAGTGTCTCGATAAACCAAAACGGAGACCGCGTCGTACTCGGTCAACAGGCGAACGGAAATTCTCGCGTGTACGCGTTAGGTGAACACAGCAGGTGGTTGCAGAGGACGACGATCCAAGATTCAGGTGAGGGTAAATCCGGATGCGCAAAATTTGCGAACGACGGGAAAAGCTTCTTGACTGCGTCCGATCGCGTGATCAGGGTCTCACAAGCTTCCCTGCAAGTGTCACAGTTTCCAAAGGGGTTTACACAAACCGGAAACGCAATTTCCACCCCGAGTGCCACGTCGATATCGTCGTCCGATGACGGCGTGTACACGGCCGCGGCCTTTCCTTCATCTTTGAACGTAGACGGTAGTTCCAGCGTCACTTTCAAGGTGTATCGCCTCGGGGTCGAACACGGTCGCGTGACGCTGACGGGTAGTGGGTCTTCGGTCGCGGTATCACCCGACGGAACGAAGTTCGCCGCGGGTGTCAGCGGTACTGTCCGAGTGTTTACCACTTCGGGAACCACCAGTGGTATTATTCGACTGAAAAGCACGGTGAATTCTATCACATTAACGCCTCAAAGTTCCCTGTTCGCGATGAGTGGAGACGCGAGCAGGTTGATCGTGCATCGTCAAGGAGGATCGTACCAGTACGAGGTTTACGACGACGGAGTGGTGAGGGGTGGTATAAACGGAGGCAACGCCCTTGACCTTACGAACGACGGGAACTTTCTCGCGGTCAGGACTGGCTCCACCGCTTCCCTGTTCACGATCGACGCGCAAGGTGTAGTTTCACAGAGGGGCACGGATATTCTAGACACCGACGGTGTAGGCGTCTTCCGGATCGATAGCGCGTACGCTGGAATTCGCACGAGTGTGGGTACCGACGGGATATTGAATTTAGCATCTGGTGTAGCTGGGGCGACGGAGATAGTTAGTTTGACGTACGATACGAATCAGACCATGTCCACTGGGATGTCGACGAATCAAGTTCTCGTATCGGAAAGCAGTGAAATCACTGGGTTTAACCCGTCCTCGTACGGCATAGAGATCAGCAGGGACGGTTCAAAGATGGTGGTGTACGACGGCACGAGCATCGGTGTGTACAGTCGCGCGAATTCGGCATGGACGTTCGTGCGAACGAGAACACTCACAAACTGCACGTACGCCACACTGGCACCCGACGGAAATCGTCTAGCCTACAATTACACTAATGTGAACTCCAGTGGATTTGGGTCACCTATGATTAAGATAGAGAATACAGTGGATGGAACGTCTTTCGGTACTATATCGGGGTTCGCGAAGAGTGTGGCGTTCTGGGGTAACACCGGCTTGGTAAAAGTTTCCACGTCAGGTGTCAAATATTACGGTTATTTTTCTAATGCGGGTTATTTAGGTTATTGGTCGTACAATTCCATATCGACTGGGTATTCTTCACCTTTTACCGGTTTCGCCCACGCGCGCGCGTCGGGCCAAACCGGTAGCGCAGACAGACTAATCGTGGGCGACGAAGCGAATCAGACGGTGACTATTTATAAATCCACTGGATTACTTGCTACCTTAACCCCTTCCTCGTCCAACCCCGGCTACGGTAAGAGTGTTGATATCAGTGGTGACGGTACCAAGATCGCAATCAGCGCTCCGGATCAAGGTAGGGGTTATATTCGAATAATGACAACATCTGACAGCGGATCCACTTGGGCGGGTGGCATCATTCACACTCCACCAGCAAATCCCCCGGCGACGACGAGCGGATACCTGGAAACCGCGGTCACGTACAGTCGTTTCGGGAAATCTGTGGCGATGTCGTCCGATGGATTGAGAATTGCATACGCGTACGATCAAACTACCACTGTCACGAATACAGACACGAATACGGTAGTATCGACGTCCACCGTCACTCTGGTTTCCACGAGCGATTATCCCCAAGACTACTCTTATTCTTCCACCACCAATCCAGCGTACCTGGACGATGACGTCACGTCGACGGAGATCGTGAATGCATCCGAAGGGAGAACAGTTCAAATGGTTTCCATGTCGCACGATGGAAGTCTATTCGCTGTGCGGGCGACGACGGGAAGTTACGACGCCATCGTAAAGGAATTAGCCATTAGGACTATAAACACCGGCCTCGTCGATGTTGGCTGGACGAAACGCGCCGACATCATTCAACTTTCCATACCCCTTCATGCACAATCAGTTCTGAGCAATTCCTCTGACGGAAACATCGTCGCGTTGGGTTACCCGAACGCGATCAAGGTATACGACATGGCAGATGTGACCGCTACAGTAAATCTGAAAAACACGGTCAGTTCAATCTCTCTGACACCCCAGAGTTCGACGTTTGACGTGAGTGGAGACGGTAGCCGAATTATTGCACACGTATCGCTAGGGTATGAGATATTCGATAATGGGGTGTCGAGGGGTACAATGAACGGGGGTTCCGACGCTGATCTCTCGAACAACGGACATTTTATTGCGATCGAATCGAACAACACCGCTTCCCTCTACGGAATCAACTCGCAAGGGGTAGTATCGCTCGTCGGTACTAGCATTTCACCGACGGATTCTGCGGATAATGCGGGTGACTATCGTACAAACACTGCATACTCGAGTACAAAGATTAACGTTAACGCGGCAAACTCACAACTTCTCAACCTCGCATCTTCCTATGGTACGACGACGGAAATGTGTAGCTTGACATATGATCCCAGTACATTCACGACCACGAGGACGACCTCGAATCGTATTCTCACCACGGAAAGTAGCGAAATCACGGGGTTTGCATCTCACGACGGAATCGTAATAAGTAGAGACGGTGGAACACTGGCCGTGTACGACAACGCAAAGTTTAGCATTTACAACTATACCAATTCAGCGTGGACTTTCGTTCGCACGAAGACGGTCACTTCAGGTCCGTACCTCGTCGTTCTTTCCCACGATGGGTCGCGCGTGGCGTACCGAGATGGGTCGCTCAAGGTTGAAAACGCCCTGACGGGCGCGTCGCTCGGATCGATAAGTGTTGCGTCACTGTACACGTACGCTTTTAAGAGCAACACGTCTCTCGCTCTTCTACAGGGAACTAACGATATAGAGTTGTATGATTACGACGGAACGAACTGGAGCTTGGGCGAAACAATATCGTATTCCGGAACAAATTCGTCGACGAGCCTCCTTTGGTCCGGCGACGGGACCAGGTTAGCGGCTGGTGACAGTGGTTCGAATCGACGCGTGTCGTTTTTCGAATACGACAGCACTCTCACCGCACCGGTCTTTTCTTTGGTACAGGAAGGATCTGCACACACGGCATCTCTTCAGGCTCTTTCCGGGACCGGCGACGTCAAGGTACTCGGAACTTCGACCGGTGTTGAGATTCACGAAGCTTCTGGGACCGCGACTTTCACGGGTGGTGCGGCGACATCTATCGACGTTTCGATCGACGGTACGCGTGTCGTCGTGGGAACTTCGTCCAAGATGTATGTCGTCCATAAATCCGCGGGTGTGTGGACGCAACTGGGGTCGGACATCACCGGGAACGCGCCTCGGGTCGCCATTTCGAGGGACGGATCTAAAATCTTTTCGAATGACCTTGTCCTGAAATCCTACGAATACGTCTCTGGGAGTTGGACGACCTACCTTCCCGATCTAACGGTATCGGGCATTACCAAAGCTTCCACCGATGGTGATATCGTAGCGGTCGGTACCGATGTCTACAGTAAACAGTCCGTCACTACGAGCGCTGGGTACACCTTCAACGCCTCGGGGTCCACATTCTCTGGAACTGAACAGGCTGTGAGTGGCAACGGAAACGTCCGAGTCGTCGCCGATAAAAGTGTGAACAGTAGTACCGGTCAGGCTTTGATCTACGAGAAAGTCGGTGGTAGTTGGTCCTCGACTGCATCCGCCACGTTCACGGGTGCGAGTGCCACCGAGGAGTTTGGTCGTGACGTGGATGTCAGTAACGATGGGACCCGCGTGGTAGTTGGGTCAGGAACCAAGATGGCCGTTGTCGAAAAGTCGGGCGGAACTTGGTCGCAGCTCGGATCGGACATATCCGGGTCTACCATGAAAGTTGCAATTTCTCGAGATGGATCTAAGGTTTTTGCATACAGCGGTTCCGATATGAAATCATACGAATTGGTTTCCGGAAGCTGGACACAGTACCTTCCCGATCTCACGGGTCTCAGCAACATCTCAAGGCTTTCACCCTCGACCGATGGTGATATCGTCGCTCTTATGAAAATAGGTTCTAACCAGGTGTACAGTAAACAGTCCGTCACTACGAACGGAACAACCACCGATCAATACGACACCCGAGGGTCGTCTTTCGGGGGTTTCCAATTCGACATGAGTGACGATGGATCAAAAGTTGTGAGTATGGCCTACCAAAAAACCTCGACGGTATGGAACGGGACCGATTACGCTTATGACGGTTCGAATGCGAACGTGGGAGCACCTTGGATATATTGGATGACTGGCACTATGCAATATTGGGGTGCTATGGATACGAACCGTACAGTTTACATCTCAGGTGACGGTACCAAGGTGCTCCTCGTGGCAAACCATGCATATGGTATGTCTCCTGAAGTTTACATCCAGATGTTTTACCGAGTTGCGAACAGCACCGAATGGTCTTCAACTGATGTAACCCATTTAACTTACAACGGATCTCCAAATACCCTTTCATATAATACCGATGGTACCTTTTTTGTAATTAGCGGTCAATTTTACGATATAATTTACGACCCAGGAACAACCACCGATCAATACGTCATTCGAGGCTCTGGTTTGGGTTCTGGGATTAACCACGATCTATCCGACGACGGTGACTATGTAGTGTACACGAACGCCGGTCCCGGTGCCAAGGCATGGAACGGGAGTTCTTGGGCATACAACGGACCGGCAGCGACGAACGCCGGGTGGAGTTCGAATCACACGGTACTGGCACTTTCAGGTGACGCGACGAAGGCGATCGCGTTCAAGTCGAGTACGAACGAGGTGATTGTTTACACAAAGGACGCGCAGCACGAGTGGTCAGAAAACGTCACTTTAACACAGGCGGGCGTCACCGCGTTATCCATCGACACGGACGGGAGTATCGTCGGGGTCGTCGCGAACAGCCAGACGAAGTTTTATACCTTCGGAAGCACACAATCTCCGATCGGCTGGTATTCACACTCTTCCTTTCAAGACACGGCCGAGCCAGGTTTCGCCCAAGCCTTCGACATTTCGAACGACGGAGATGCGGTCGTGGTAGGCGTGTCCGGCGACGGGACGAGTTCGTATAGAGGCGCCGTCCGAGTGTACGACTACACGTCGAGTTGGGCTCCCCGTTCGACGATAACACCGCCGAGTGAAACAGCTTCTAATGGTAACGTGGGCTATAGAAATTTGGGGAAGAGTGTTTCTATATCGAGTGATGGAACCAAGATTGCTTACCTGGGTGATCAGGGTACCTACTCCGGTGGAACTACAAGCTCGGAAACGATTACCATAACCGGCGTGGGTGCCTATGAGAACGGAATCACCAACACGTACAACGGTGGAAAGTGGGGTACGGTTACTTTTTATTCATCATATGAATACTTTAGATTGACCTATCAAGGGAGTAACAACAACGGAATATGGCTTCCTGTGACCTTCGGGGCGGTTTGGTCTGTTAGTTTCGAATGGTATTTAAATACTGCCAATGGAGCGGATGACATGCGGTTCGTGTTTTACGCTCCGAACCAACCAACTTCGTACGCGGGATCACAACACGGTGGCTACAACGTATTCCATGAATATTATGGCGGTGATGAACATACGATCAGAGATCCCACGGATGCAGTACTCTCGACGGTGTCCACCACGTACCAAAGTAACTCGTGGAGGTTGGTGAGCATAAGTTATAATAACGGAGTTCTCACCACAAGCGTCAACGGTGCGTCTGGTACCAGCCGAACCTACACCTTTACAGGTTCGCATCTGAGCGCGCAACAAGCGCTATGGGGAACGAATAGCTATATCGCTATAACCGGACGAACCGGTGGTGTGTCGGCGACACAGTACATCAAAAACATAAACGTCTCAATGGACACACTTACCGCACCGACTTTGACCACCGACCGTAGCGAAGCTTCGACTCGCGACTGGCAAAATTCGGCGTGGGTCAACCCGGCGTACGCCAGCGATGAAGTCACACAGGTCGAGATCGTTCCCGTGTCGGAGAACAGGGATCTGGAAACGATATCGATGAGTTACGATGGAACACGGTTCGGGGTGCGAGCTTCGTCCGGGAGCTACGACGCCATCGCGAAGAAACTCAGTACTCAAGACGTAATAGATACGCTCACGCGTGGATGGACGAAACGGGGCGATATCATAAGTTTCGATACCACAGATTCGATCGCGGCGACGACTAGTCGAAGCATGAGATCTTCTGTGGACGGGAACACTGTGGCGTTCGGGTACGTGAACTCGAGTGGAGTCAAGATTAGGGTCTACACCTTCGCGTCGGGATCCTGGTCCCAGCTCGGTTCAGAGATTTCGACGACAGGAACTACGATATCTATGGACGTATCCAACGACGGAATGAGGCTGGCGGTCATCTCCGACGACACAGCACGCGTCTTCGCTTACGATGGTACCGCGTGGACACCGTTCGGGTCGTCCATTGCATTTCAACTGACGGGGGTGCATACCATCAAAATAAGCGGCGACGGCAACTACGTGGCACTCGGAAACAGTGCGTCCTCGAATACGCTCCTGGTGTACAATAAGGATGTGGATTGGAATCTAATCTCACCCACGATGACCTCCTCTGCGAACTTTTTCGGAGCCGGTTTCGGTTTACTAGACGACGGTTCGCAACTCGTCAATTACACCGCCACGGGTGTGGAATTTTCAAGCTTCTACATCGGTGTGATACCGACACCCCCCAATCAGCGCGGTTCTGATATTACGTTCGTGGGCACGACGATCTCCATGGACGTATCAAACGACGGAACAAGGCTGGCGGTCATCTCCGACGACACGGCGCGCGTCTTCGCTTACGATGGCACCGCGTGGGCACAGCTCGGGTCGTCCATTGCGTTTCTACCCACAGGAGTAGATACCGTTAAAATAAGCGGGGACGGTAATTTCATCGCACTTGGGAACAACGCACCCAGCGACCCGCACCCCTTGAACGCGCTGCGGGTGTATAGGAAAAATGCGGATTGGGATCTCGTATCACCTACCATGACGCTCGCAAAGACACCCTCGAACTTTTTCGGAGCCGGTTTCGGTTTACGAGACGACGGTTCGCAACTTGTCCATTACACGGACTCGGGTGTGGAGTTTTCCACCTTCACCACCTCGACGACGAATATCTCCCTTCAACACGGCACGGACATCACTGGAAACGGGGTGGGTTCGAATTTGGCGTTGGACAACAGCGGGAATACTCTGGTCACAAGTTCGTTCACCGACCACGCAGTCCGCGTCTACGACGCGAATGGTAACTTAGAGACGAGTTTCACTGCACCGCCATCGTACGTAAAAACCCCGGGCGGCGATCAGCTCATCACATCGAAACCGTTCTCAATCACGAAGGACGGGAACAAAATAGTCACAGTCATCACGACCGGTGAGGTGGCTGTCTATAAAAAACAGGGCGGTACGTGGTCACAAGATGGTAACGCCGTGACGGTCACGGGGGGTCGCGTGAGTTCCCTCGACATCACGAACGACGGTCAGCGCATCATAGTCGGCAACGTCACGGAGACTACTTTCTCGGACACCACTGGTAAAGCCCAGGTCTTCGACCTCGCGGACGGGGTGTGGTCACAGGTCGGTGCCGATATTTTGCCGCTCACCGAAGAGGACCACAGGTTCGCGAACGTCGTTGCGGTATCGGACACGGGATATGCGGTGGTCTCGGGTCAAGGCGCACACAACAGCGGGCAACCCTTAGGAATCGTGCAGTCTTACGAACTGAGGACGGAACTCCAAGATCTCACGTTCAGAGCTCCGACGATAGAATTGGTGGGTAATTCGTACGTCAAACTCAGCTTCGGCGAAGAATACACGGAACTCGGTGCGACCATCGACACGGAATCTGCCATCGTTCCTCAATTGAAAATAAGCGGTAAAGTTTCGACGGGGGTGGTCGGCACATACACGATACGATACGAGTGTGAGGACCTGCTGCGAAAAAAGGCAGCACCCATTTTCAGGCAGGTGGATGTCATGGAGGAGTTGCAAACGTTCGGGTTGATCGGCGATAGCGTCGTGTATCACACGAAGGACACAGCCTACGTGGACGCAGGCGTCGATATCAGCGGCGCCGCAGGGTATTACGTCGCCCCCAATTCTCTCGTCGCGGTCCCTGGAGTAGGGTTCACACCGACGCTCGTTGGTGATTGGAAAGTGGTCTGGGCGAATCAGAACATCGATAAGCACCTTCGAACTGGAACCATGCGCACGCGCACGGTGCGAGTGAGGGCTCGACCGGTGGTGACTTTGACGGGAGATTTGACGATTTTCCATGTATTGAACGAAAATTATCAGGATCCTGGGGTCACCGTGGACGTAGGAACAGTCACAGCCACGCAGCCGAACGTCAGAGAGACTGGTGTGTACACTCTGACGTATACCGCCGTCGACGCGTTCGGGATCGAGGCGCTTCCTGTCACGAGGACCGTGAACGTCAAGGAAAAACCGTCGATCACAGCTGCGCAGACCTCCTTTTACAACATACTCAGCGATCCCATATCGGTCCCGGCACCCACGGTGATCACACCGGAGGGGTACGCCTCCGACCTGACTCCATTCTTGCAATCCTCCAACACCATAGACATTAACACGAGAGGAGATTACACCATCGCACACACCTTGACGGATAGTGACGGCATCTCGGCGGACCCGTTCACGCAGAGGTTTTCAGTCGGTTCACATGGATCCTTGGCGTTCAGCAAGACAGGGTCTGTCTTCGCACTCTCGAGGAACGGCGGTGACTTGGCAGTCTTCGACACGACAATAAAAACGTACAGAGTACAGGGTTTCGCGCAATACGGAGACGTCGCCACACCAGCACCGCCCACCTCCATCAAATTCACACCCGATGGCCAATACATGGTCGTCGGCATGGCGTCGCACTTGACGATCGGCCTCGTCCGCGTCTACAAGAAGAACGTCACTTTCTCGAGTGGATGGGAACAGGTCGGGTTCGATCTTTTCGGGACGGATTACCTCGGTAAGTTCGGGGAGTCTGTCGATATTAATACGGATGCGACCAGGGTGGTAGTGGGCGTACCGGAGGCTGGTACGACCATATTAAAATCGGGGAAGGTTAAGATTTACGATTGGACGGGTTTCACCTGGAACGAGGCGAAGGTCCTCGAAGGGACGAATAACCCCACCCAGTTCTTTGGGTTTTCAGTTTCGTTCGATAACGAGGGTAAAACCCTCGCGGTAGGGTCACCCGGTCTCACGAAAACCACCGTTTCCGGCACGACACTCACCACCACGAACATAGGCAAAGCTTCTGTGTATAAACTGTCTGGATCGGATTGGCAACTCTCAGGATCCGAAATCGAAGATGGGACGGAGGGGAAACGGAACGGTACGTCGGTTTCCTTGTCGCGCAGTGGAAACGTATTGGCGGTGGGCTCCGTACTTGGCGGCGGCGTGAGAGTCTACAGTTACAGCACCGATTGGACGCTCTACGGGTCGCACGTGCAAGGAAGTTTCGGTGAGTCCGTGTCACTGTCGTCCAATGGAAACACACTGGTGGCTGGGTCGAAGGACGAAAACAAGGGTCGCGTCTATAAGTACACATTCGGTGGTGACGGTTGGTCCCGAAGCACGGATACTTTTGACACGATCGTCGCTGGGGAAGGAAGTACGACCTTTTTAGGTAAGAAAGTGAGCTTGGACGGCTCAGGTGAGTTGTTGTGTGTCTCGTCGAACACCGATGTACGTATTTACCTGGTTTAAAAATATCCAGTACTACTAATAAAGATGTCTGGAGCACTCGCGCAATTGATTTCGCGTGGGCAGCAGGACCGGCACATCACCGGAAATCCAGAGACGACATACTTTCACACACGGTTCAAGCGCCATTCCAACTTCAGCGCGTTCACGCATGTGCAGACCTTACAACAACACCCCGCCGCGGGGAAGTTTAGCACGGTTCGAATCCAGAAGATGGGAGACCTTCTCAGCTACGTCACGATCGTCGCCGACGATCCCAGTACGGGATCACAGCTCATCACGGATTGGAGGACAATAATCAAGCACGTGGACCTTTACATCGGCGGTCAGCTCATCGATTCCCAGGATTCCGAATTCAGTGAAGGCATAGCCATCGACCTGTTCGCGAACACCTATTCCAAGACCTACCCGGCGTCTCTACACGGCGGTGTGGGATCTCAATCGTATTTTTACCCGCTCCGCTTCTTTTTCGAAAACTGGCAAACGAGTCTCCCCTTGGTAGCGCTTAACTTCCACGATGTGGAATTGAAAATTTACTGGCAGGATGACTTACCTGATTACACGTACATGGTCGACGCGTGTTTCATCATGTTGGACGAGGACGAAAGGAACTTCTTCGCGTCCACGCGTCATGATATCCTCATCTACCAAGTCCAGAAGAATGAACCGAGCAATCAAAAGTCGATGGACTGTGTGTTTTCGCACCCAGTTAAATATTTAGCCAGTAGTAACGTGACCGCAGATAACGTGAACAACGCGTTAGTCTCTTCAGTCAACAAAGTGAAGCTACAAATAAACGGCGTTGATCTGGTTGACTGGAAACGGTCGGTACCGTATTATAGTTCGATTTCTTGTTACTATCACTCGGATTTTTCGGCGAGTAACACCGAGCAACTTTTCTTCTACCCCTTTTGTCTATCCGCGGGAAAATATCACCCTACGGGAACGTTAAATTGTAGCAGGATAGATTCACTTAAAATCCAGTGTACGGAAAATATAAACACACCCGTATACGCCGTGTCGTATAACATTTTAAGAGTGGATAAAGGCATGGCCGGAACGTTATACGCAGATTAATTTTGTACATATCATATAGGAAATGAGTGTCACCAAGGGCAAGTCCATCGCACCGTGGAACGAATGTAACGGTCAGATGAAAGGAGTCCTCGGTGTCACTCGTAAAAACGCGCAAACGGATTTTTTACGACTCAACGATTTTCTGGATGCGAAGTTCAAGGGAACCAATTATAAGATTGGAACCTCGCCAGCCTTTCAGGTCGGAAATAGGTACGGTATCAACCCAGATCTACTCAAGAGTGTTAAAAAGATCCCGTCGCAATACATCATCGCCTCGAGTGGTCAGGTCCTCCACGGGGAGAACACGGGCGATATTTTCGGGTGGTCGACGGACCTCTCCGAAGACGGTCTCACGTTAGCGGTCGGCTCGATATTGAACGATAACACGAACGGGTTGAACTCGGGGAGTGTTCGAGTGTACACGCGGTCGGATGCAGAGGGGGTTTGGATTCAGAAAGGCGTGGACATAGACGGTGAGGCTGCACAGGATTATTCAGGTTGGTCCATCGCACTTTCCGCGGACGGCGATCGCCTCGTCGTCGGCGCCGTCTTTAACGACGACGGTGGCACTGTGAACACGGGGCACGTCCGCATATACGACTGGAACGCAGGGACTTTGCAGTGGGCCCTATACCACGAAATCACAGGGTCGACTTCCGGAGACTTTTTCGGCTATTCGGTGTCGCTCTCGAAGGATAAGACACGCCTCGCCGTCGGCGCTCCGTACGGACTCGACGAAAGAGGTTTCGTGAGTGTCTACTACGATGACGGCACCACGTGGCAGCACATCGCGAACGTCAACGACTCCTCAATTTTAAAAGGTCAGTTCGGGAAACGGTTAGCCCTGAACGACGACGGTTCCCGTCTCACCCTTTCCGCGCCGCACGCGCTCGGTGACACGGGTATCGTTTACTTATACGGGGTGACTCAGTCAGCGGTCACATATCTCGCGAAGAAGCAGGGTCCAGGTCTCGACGTCATGTTTGGGCAGGCTCTCGATTTCAAGGCCAACACAGTAGTCGTCGGCGAACTCACGAGCACACCCGTGCGAGTCTTCGACGTGTCCTCCGACACCTTCGACGCGCGGGTGGCTCCTGGTAACGTTTTTAGATCTTCAGAGACGCGACTCAAGCTATCGTACGACGGCAACTCGTTGTTGCTGAGTATGCCGGCGCTCACCTCTGAAGAGAACGCAATAAATTCTACACCCCTTCCACGTTCGCTCTTCCGTCGACAAGCCATCGCCCAGATATACGCACGCGAAGGCGACGCATGGACGCAGCGCGCGTGGGATATGAAATCGAACGCCAACGACGAAGACGAATACGGAAAATCCGTGTCACTGTCCGGCGACGGCTCGGTCATTTGTATTTCCGCGCCTCGTAGTGATGCTGTGAGCACGGATCAGGGGTACATAAGCGCGTTCACCGTACGA
>Ga0181417_1000184_pt1 | contig 20517 bp, 24 predicted proteins | sample 40SPOviralmetaG_FD_130142 | JGI IMG/M metagenome (GOLD analysis project Ga0181417, IMG submission 130142) | Marine viral communities from the oligotrophic San Pedro Time Series (SPOT) site, San Pedro Channel, CA, USA - 40 SPOT_SRF_2013-02-13 | ecosystem: Environmental > Aquatic > Marine > Strait...
GCTTGGTATACTAGAACACAAACTGCTGGATATTTTCCAAACTTTGCTCAGGATTGGTCTAATACCGCTGGAGCTACATTTGAAATTACAGGCGTTCAATTGGAAGTTGGCGACACGGCCACACCATTCGAGCATCTTACATCATCTGAAGACCTTGCGATTTGTCAACGGTACTTTTACAATCCTATGTCTGGAGGCAATGGACAGGCAGCTCAAACCAATCTTACTGCAAATGTAAATTTTGGTACAGTTGTTGCAGGCACTAACGTAGGACATTTTGCTTTTCATGTACCCTTTCCAGTAACAATGAGAACAATTCCCACATTGACACATAACATTAGTAATTCTAATTTCTCAGGAGGTAGTGCTCCAAGCGGTAGTCAAGTTGAATTTTATTATCAGAACCAAGGTTATACAGATCAGGCTGGGAACGGAAATCTCAACACATTGGCTAGACACGCTCATTCTAATTCTGGTTGTATGGTAGGAACATATTATATATCACCTAGTACTGTTCGACACGATCAATTTATTATTGGAGCATCATTACAATTTCATTTTAGTGCAGACATATAGGAATAAATTATGCAAATTAAAACAGTAACAAAAATACCGAATGATGATAGTAATCTAATGGTTGTATACAATGATGCAGATGGTAATGAAATCACTGGTATCACAACATCTGTGCCAGTAGCAGAAGGTAATATAGACTATCAAGAGATTTTAAAATGGGTAGCAGATGGTAATACAATTTCAGATGCACCCTTCTGAGAACAGAATAAATAATATTATAGGAAAGAACAATGGCAGCAATTATTACTGAAAAATTCAGACAACATAATGCAGAACAGTTTTTGGAATCTTTTTCAGAAACAGCTGCATCAAATTATTATCTATTCATTGGTAAAGCAACACCTTTTACTACAACAACATCTGGTGGTACAGATACAACACCACCAGCACCTCAAGATACTGTTACTGTAGAAAGTTATAAGTGGGATTCAATGCTTGCTGCCAAGAGAATTGGATCTACTGACGTTTCATTTTGTGTTCCTCGTAGGAACTATGTTAACGGAACAGTTTATGACATGTACGAACATGATGTAACAACAACTAACCCAGCACAGTCTGGTGCGATTAACTTGTATGATGCAAAGTATTACTTTATGACTTCAGAGTTTAAAGTTTATAAAGTACTAGACAATAATAATGGAAATGCCATTGCTGCTGGTGCAAATGGGCCAACATCAACTTCATCCACACCATTCTTTGAAGGTGGTTACTATCTTCAGTACATGTATACACTCACAACATCTGAGGTTCAGAAGTTTGTTACAACAGATTTCATGCCAGTAAAAACAGACACAACTGTTTCTGCTGATGCTGTGACAGCATCAGGTGATACTGCACCATATTCAGGCGCTCCTATCAAAGTTGTTAGAGTTACTTCTGGTTCTGGTTATTCTAACAGCAACGGAACTGACGGTGCTGGTGGGCCAGGCGGTATCTATTATTCACCAATTCGTGGTGACGGTAGTGGTGGTAAAGTTAAGATTGTTGTGGTTGGTGGAGAGATTAAAGCTTTCGGTTCTAACGCAACAACCAATACACAAATTGAAGCTGCTGGACAGAACTACACTTATGGTGTGGTAAATCTAGGTGAGGTTTATAAGGATGCAAATTTATCAACTGCAACAACAATTGGTAGTGGTAGTAATGGTGTTATCTCGCCAGTAATTTCACCAAAAGTTGGACATGGGTTCAATGGACAAGAAGAACTTGGTGGACACTTCGTAATGATGAACACCAAACTAGAACAAACTGAAACTGATGATTTTGCAATCGGAAACGATTTTAGAGAAGTTGGTATACTTGTTGACCCAACAAATGCTGGTACAACAACAGCTGCAACTGCAACACAAGCAAGACTAACATATGCAGTGAAGTTTTCTTCTGCTACTGGAACATTTGAACCAGATGAAAAGATTACACAGGCTACTAATAATGCAACTGGTAGAGTTGTAGAGTTTGATGCTACAAATAATATTCTTTACTATCAACAAGAACAATTTTTAAACTATGGTATTAACTCAAATAGTTCATCTTCGACATATCAACAATACATTGCATTTACTGGAACTAATACTATTACAGGTGGTACATCTGGTGCTACTGGAACTCCAGCAAATACATCACCAACGGAAACACTAAGTAATGGTGGATCTATTGCATTCACATCTGGTGGTGGAGGGTTTGCCCTTCCAGAACTAGAACCAGATAGTGGAAAATTAATTTATGTAGAAAATCGTAGACCAATTTCTCGTGCTTCTGACCAAACAGAAGATATAAAAATTGTTGTCGAATTCTAATCATAATAGGAATGTGAAATAAATGGCTACTAACTTCAACGTAAACCCATACTATGATGACTTTGATTCAACCAAGAACTTTCATCGTGTTATGTTTCGTCCTGGCTTTTCAATTCAGGCTCGTGAACTTACACAATTACAAACTGTAATCCAAAGACAACTTAATAACTTTGGTGAACATGTTTTTGAACAAGGTTCTATGGTAATTCCAGGCGATATTAATATCGACATGGAATATGAATATCTTAAAGTTGAATCAATTTACAATGCACAAGACGTTGAAGGTTATAGAACAGATTTTCAAAACAAAATTATTACTGGACAAACAACTGGTGTCAAAGCAAAAGTAATTGGTACAGTTGCAGCTTCTGGTGATGATCCTTTAACAATATATTTCAAGTATGAAGATAGTGGTACAGATGGAGAGACAAAAACATTTGCGTCTGGTGAAACTGTTCTTGCAACAAATGCTGATAATACAACTGCACTAAACCCACTACTAACAACAAATCAAGTAACAGAACTTGGTGCAAATATTCAATCGACAAACGATCCAGTAGGAACTGGTTCTGCTATACTTGTACACAAAGGTGTTTACTTTGTCAATGGTTTCTTTGTAGAAAATTCAGAACAGGTTATACTTTTAGACAAGTATAGTTCAACTCCTTCTTATAGAGTTGGTTGGACTATTGCAGAAAGTTTTGTTTCACCTGAAGAAGATGCATCTCTTCTAGATAATGCAACTGGAACATCAAACACAAATGCGCCAGGCGCTCACAGATTTAAAATCAATCTTACCTTATCAAAGAAAACTCTTACTGCAACTGATGACACCGACTTCATCGAACTTGCTCGTGTTAATCAAGGTACTGTTGAAAAGTTTAAAAAGTATGCAGACTATGCTGAGTTGGAACATACACTTGCTCGTAGAACATTTGATGAAAGTGGTAACTATGAAGTTCGTCCATTCCTTTCTGAAACTCGTGAACATCTAAACGATGGAACAAATCGTGGTATCTATACTCAGGCTTCTGGTGGTGAGGAATCTAAATTAGTATTCGCAGTTGAGCCTGGCAAAGCATATGTTGAAGGTTATGAACTAGAAACTATGACAACTCAGTTTGTCAAGACTGATAAACCAAGAACATTTGGTCGTGTTAACGATAAACCAATTCAAACACCAATCGGTAATTTTGTTCTCGTAACAGCTGTGTCTGGTGTACCAGAGATTGATGAGTTTGAAGTTATCAGATTATATGAAGATTTAGGACAGAATACACAGATTGGTTCTGCAAGAGCTCGTTCATTTATTCTACACGATGGTGACTATCAGGGTACACTTGCGACAAAGAAATTTAAACTTGGACTCTTCGATATCAACATGAATGCTGGTTTCGATTTTGAAAGAGATGTGAAATCTGTAGATAATGTTGGTGCAACCTTTACTGCAAACATAAGTCCTACACTCGTATCACTAACTGGTACTGCAACATCTACAACAGGTAGTACTACTATTACTGGTGTTGGTACAGTATTCTTACAAGAAGTTGAAACTGGTGATGTTATTTTCCTCAACGATACACTCATTGGTTCTGTCGCAAGTATTGGTGGACAACAAGCAATTACACTAGATGCTAATGGTGCAGCTGCTGTCTCTGGTGGTACAATCAAAAGATTTAAAGCAGAACTTGTTCGTCCAGATCAAAAGTTACTTGTATTCCCAACAAACTTTTTCAGAGTTAGAAAAATTCGTGGTGACTCAACTTCAAACCCAGACAACGAAAAGTCTACTGCATATACAGTAAGAAGAAAGTTTGCGCCTGCAACCGTATCAACAAACTCAGTTTCATTTACAGTTGCTGGTTCAGATGAAACATTCAGACCTATTTCAGACTTGAGAAACTATACTCTTGTTGTTGCAACAGGGGCAAGTCCTCGTTCAGCTGGTGACATTGTTGATATCACTAGTGCAAAAATGGGATTGAGTGGTTCGGATAGAACAATAACATTTAGTGGACTTAATGCTGGTATTACTAATGTATTGGCAAATGGTGACACAGTTACATTGATTGCATCTATTCGTGTATCTGCAAATGACGCTACAGAAAAAACTAAAACACTTCAGTCTGCTGCTACAGTTGATATCACTGGTCAAACTTCAGTACAATCAACAGAGGTTACACTTGGAAAGGCAGATGGATTTAAACTTACAAGTGTTTCAATGCAACCCAGTGGATTTGGTGCATATGCAACTTCTGGTGCAATTGATATCACAGAGAGATATGATTTTGATGGTGGACAGAGAGATGCATTCTATGATCTCGCAAGAATTAAACTAAAGCCAGGACAACCAGCTCCAACTGGTGCGTTGCGTGTTACATTCGATTTCTTTACACATGGTGCTGGTGATTACTTTTCTGTTGACTCCTATGATGGTGTTGTAGATTACACTGCTATTCCAACTTACACATCTGCAAACGGTGATGGTAGTTTCTTTGAACTAAGAGACTGCATTGACTTTAGACCTCGTATTGATGACACTGGTGCAAACTTTACAAATGCAACTGCTGTTGTTTCAGAACTTCCTGCTATCGGTACAAACATGGAAGCAGACTTCTCATTCTTCCTCGCAAGAATGGATATCATGTTCATGGATAGACTTGGTAGATTTGATATTATCCAAGGTGTACCAGCTCTTGATCCACAGAAACCACAACAACCAGACAGTGGAATGGTTCTATTTGAAATGGTTTATGAACCATATGTCGTGTCGTTGAATGAAGTTCAAGTTACTAAACTTGATAATCGTAGATATACAATGCGTGACATTGGTAAACTTGATAAGAGAATTACAAATCTAGAGTACTACACATCTCTCAATCTTCTAGAAAAAGAAACTGCTGATTTGGTAATTAAAGACTCTGCTGGATTTGATAGACTAAAGAATGGTTTTGTTGTAGACAACTTCACTGGACACATTATTGGTGATATTCAAAATACAGATTATAATATCGCAGTTGACATGACTGAACGTGAAGCTCGTCCAAAGGCATTTACTGATAATGTACAGATGCTTGAATCTGTTACCAGTGATGCAAGTAGATCTTCTGCAAATTATACAATGCATCCAGACGGAATTGTTACTCTTCCATATACATCAGAAGAACATATTAAGAATCCATTTGCTTCAGATAGTTTTGATACAAACCCATATAAGGTTGCACCATTTACTGGTGAGATTTTCTTAGTTCCATATTCAGATGATTGGAATGATGTTGAACGCCGTCCAGACGTAGTTGTGAATGACGATAATAACTTTGATGTTATTCGTGAACTTGCAGATGCAGCTGGTGTAACAGGAACAGTATGGAATTCATGGCAGGATAACTGGTATGGACGTAGAGTTCCAACTAGAACAGAAGTTCTATCTCGTAGAAATAATACTTCAGCTCAAAGGGTTCGTGGTGGTACACAATACACAACCACACAAACAGTTCAGAGTAGACAGGTGTTCTCACAACAAGTAGGACAAGTTAGTTCTGGTATTAGAACTACTATGCAGTCTACAGTGGAATCAAATAATCTTGGAGACAGAATTACTAGTATCTCTATGATTCCTTTCATGCGTTCTCGACCAATATCTGTAAACGTAGGAAACCTAAAACCAAAAACAAGAGTTCATGCATTCTTTGATAATGAAGATGTAAGTAACTTTGTTCGTCCTGCTGATATTTTCAAAGTCAATGGTTCAAACATTAGATTTAGTCCTAAAGATATTCAATCGCCTGGCTCAAGTGGTAGTACTGACTCTGCTCGTTTTACAGACGGTGAAGATGATTTTGCAAATGCATTTAACTATGGTGACATTATTCGTAACCAAACTCAAACTGCAACTAATATTTCTGGTGTTGTTAAAAACAGTACGACTGTTGCAACAATAACCGTTGCAAGTGTATCAGGTATACGGCCTGGACACCATGTACAACTTAGTAGTATTAGTGGTTCAACACAATTGAACTTTAGAAATTCTTTACAAAATAATTATCTTGTTACTTCTGTTAATACTTCAGCAAATACCTTTACAATTACAAATATTGATGGTAGTGTGCTGGGTACTGTTAGTTCATATTCATCTGGTGGTTCTTGTCAAAGACTTCAGGCTTCTTGTCACGTTGCAATGGAAGGGCCAGGCAGTACATCAATTAGAGAAGTATACGCAACAAACATAATTAATGGATTTGCCATAAGTGATGTTTGTACTGGTACAGTAAGTAGAAAAAGTGTAAATGGTGGTGGAGTTAACCAAGTTACTATTACAGAAATTAATGGTGGCACCTCAACAACAACCAACCCATCAGTATTTACAAACTCTTCCAATCTAGTAACTAATTCTATTGGTCAATTTAGTGGAGTTTTCTATCTTCCAAATACAGATACACTTCGCTTCAGAACTGGTGAAAGAGTATTCAGACTTATTGATAATGTCAATAACGAAAAAACAACTGGTGCGTTTACATCAGCCGCAGAAAGAATTTATTCTGCAACTGGTATTGCAGAAGAGAGAGAACAAACAATTCTTAATGTAAGAAAAGCAGAGTTTGTTCGTGATAGAGTTCAACGAGAAAGAACTGTTAGTAGAGAACTTCGTGGTGGTGTTAATACATCTAGAAGACAAATTGCAAGTTCGTTTGTTGCTGATCCACCGCCTCCGCCTCCACCTCCAAGAAGAGGTCATGATCCACTTGCACAGACATTTATTAACCAAGGTGAAGAAGGCGCATTCGTTACTAAAGTTGACTTGTTCTTCCAAACTGCTGGTACACGACCTGTATATGTTCAGTTAACTGATACTGTTGATGGACACCCATCAAACAAAGTACTTGCACAAAAAGTTCTTAAACCAGAAGAGATTAATGTTTCATCTGATGCTTCTTCTTCGACAACTTTTGAGTTTGACTCACCAGTATATCTTAAAGACGATGCTGAATATGCTATTGTAATTAAGGTTGATGAGCCAGGATGTAGAGTATTCTTCTCAGAAGTTGGTAAAACAAATCTTGCAGACGGTAGATTGATTTCTGCGAATCCATTGGCAGGAACATTATTCCTATCACAGAATGGACAGTCATGGACACCACATCAATATCGTGATGTGAAGTTTACTCTCTATCGTGCTAAGTTCCAGACAACATCTATTGGTGTTCCAACATTTGTTAATTCAATTGTTCCTAGACAATCACTTCCAACAAACCCATTTGAAGTAAATACTAACTCAGCTGTTATCAGGGTTCTCCACAAAAATCATGGTATGAAGGTTGGTGATAAAGTTAAACTCAGAGGTATAACAGATGGATTATATGGTGCGAATAGTGCTACTGTTGGTATTGACTCAGAGTTCTTTAACAAAGATCACACAATTGCAAATGTTGACTTAGATGCATATACTATTCCTGTCGCATCTTCAGATGTTGTTGGTGGTACACTTGCAAATCTGACACACGACTTTGTTGGTGGTTCTGGTATTACAGCTACAAGAAATATTACTATTGATGTTCTGCAACTTGCAGTATCACAAGTCAAGTTGCCAGGCACAGAAATTACATATCGTTGGACAGGTATGGACACAGGATATTCAAAGTCTGCGGCAACATTCATATCTGAAAACTCAAACTACTATCCATCTGAAAGAGAATTGATTGCAAACGAATTAAATCAAAACTTAAATCTAAATGGTGGTAGAACTAATAATATTATTTCTGGAACATCTGGAAGTATTACTGCTAACATGTCAACAACTAGTGAATGGTTATCACCAGTTCTAGATACTGAAAGAATATCTCTATGTTGTACAACTAATAAAATTAGTAACTATACACGTTCATCATTTAATGTTTCGGCATTAGATGATAGAATAGTATCTAATGCAACTGGTGCTATGGTCTTCAATACTAATGGAACAGTTACTACTTCTGTTGCTAACATTAAGAGTCAATTCTTAACACTTGACATTGGTAAAGAAATTACGGTATCTGGAACTTCAAGTAATAACACAACATTTACTATTACTGCTGTTGCAAGTGATGGTGCCTCTATTGGAATAACTCCAGCTCCAGCGAGTGAAACAACAAGTAATGCTGTGATAACACAACATGAAAGATACTTGGATGGTATTGCTCCAATTGGTACATCAAACGCTGCAAACTATATGACTAAGAGATTTTCGGTTGAGAATCCAGCAACTGCTCTGAAGATATTGTTTGAGGCAAATCGTCCAGATCCAGCTACAATTAATGTTTATTATAAGATTATAGAAGAAGGGGATATTAGAGATTTCGATAGTATTCCATACAGACTTGCAACACCTGATAGAACTGATAATCCAGATGAGAACCCAGCGTTCTTTGCTGAGAGAGAATACACTATCAGTGGACTGAATAGTTATTCAACTGCTGCTGTTAAATTGGAACTAAAATCAACTTCAACAGTTGAAGTACCAAGAATTAAAAACCTAAGAATTATTGCATTGGCGTTGTAAGATGGATAGATTAAAAGTAGAAGGATACAAAGGACTAGAACGAGACATGAATAGTAAAGCTATTATAAACACAAATCGTTCTACCTATGAATCATATATGAAATCTATGGAGAATAAAAAAATAGAACGAGATCAATTAAGAGACACGGTTAGAGAGATAAATACTTTAAAGTGTGAAATGCACGAAATAAAATCTTTGTTGATACAGTTAATGGATAAGAAGTAATGGCAAATCGTAACGCACCAGCTAGTACCACATTTGAACAGTGGAGAGTAGAGTTTAATAATCTCGGCGCAGATGTCGGTGATGTATCAGCTCTTCCAACTACTATTAATGGAACAGCTGTATCTACTATTGCAGAATCAATAACTGAAATAGATTCTGCTTTGAGTAGTGTTTTATTTCCAAGTGTTATTGACTTTAACGACTCCACAGGGTCAAGTAATTTTAGAGTTAAGTTTGGTAACGATGATGATTTACAACTATTCCATGATGCAACAAATTCTCGTATACAACACAGTGGTACAGGTGATCTAATTATCAACACTATCACTGACTTAGATGTTCTTCAGATAGATGGAACAGATGTTGGTGGTGCGAATGCTGGTAGTCAAATTCTATTGGAAGATGGTTATATCATTCTTCTAGAAAGTGATGACGCTGGTGCAAAAAATAATGTGCATCTTGCATTTAATAATTCTAATAAACTAACAGTTTACTCTGGTGGTATTCAAATTAATGAAGGACTAGATGTTACTGGTGATATAGAAGCGGCAGGAAAACTTGCAATAGGATCTTCAGGAATAACAGACCTAACTGGTGCTATGAATGGTTCATTAACATTCCCAGCATCTGGTGGTAAAATTGCTACTGAAGGCTTCGGTATTGCTCTTGCGGTTGCTCTTGGTTAATCGTTATAAATAAAATAAAAGGAAAAGAATAGAATGGCAAACAATTTTAAAAATGCTTTTGCAACAAGTATCAGTACTAATTCTAGTTCGCCGACTGATGTTTATACTGCTAATGATGGTTCATCTGCCGTTAATTCAATTCTTATTGAACTTGATATTGCAAACACAGGAACTTCTGCTGTAACGGTAACAGTCTTAGTAAGGGATAGTAGTGCGTCAGCTAGTTTCCACATTGTTAAGAATGCACCAGTACCAGTTGGTTCGGCGTTGAAAGTAGTATCAGGACAGAAGGTTGTTTTAAACGGAAACGATAAAGTGCAAGTATATGCTTCGGCTGCAACTGTAGATGTTGTTGCATCAATTCTACAAGATGTAACATAAGGGGTAAAATATGTCTAACTATATTGGTGTACCACACTTAAATAAAGTATCCCCAGCGTTCCTAAAAGAAGATTTTCTAGGTTCTAACTTGAGTACCATTACAGTTAGTGGTGTTGCTCATACTAATGCAGTAGCATTATCAATAGAAGTGCCTGGTGGAAATACAGAAAACATACATGTAGTTCTAGATAACGTGGTACAAGAACCAGATGTTGCATATACAATTCACAATGATGCAGATGGTAATCCAAAGATTTTAAAATTCGCTGGTGCAATACCATCTAGTGGTTCGATTTACATGATACACAGAGGTGTTGGAACAATCAACATGAAACCACCAGCTGGTTCTGTTGGTGTAAACGAACTTGCTGCAAACTTAAAAAGTTTTACAACAGATGTTGCTACTGGTGATGGTTCTACGGTTGCATTTACTCTTTCGGAAGAACCAGCAAACGTAGCTGGTATTATGGTTTTCGTTGATGGTATTCTTCAGAAGGCAACAACAAACTATAGTCTCTCTGGTACAACATTAACATTCACAACAGCACCAGCAGCCGCTGCAGAGATTGAAACAAAACATTTAACAATCAGATCAATTGCTCGTAGAAGTACAGACTTTCAGTACGACACATTCACTGGTGATGGTTCTACAGTGGCATTTACTTTAGGTACTGCTGGTGCAACAACCAATAGTGCATTTATTTTCTATAACGGTATTGCTCTTAAACCAACTAGTGACTATTCAATTAGTGGTGTGACACTTACACTAACATTTGCTCCAGTTGCTCTTTCAGAAATTATGGCGAGGTATCAAATCTAATGGCTAGTAATTCAAAAAATCTTGCTGAACTTTTAAATAGTGATGTAACTCTTACTGCGACAGATATTGCTAATGATGCAGTAACAACTGCAAAGATTGCTGATGGTGCAATCACACCAGCAAAAACAGCTGGTATCGGTGGTGGTGGAAAAAATGTTATTGTCAATAGCGAAATGATGGTATCTCAAAGAAAAACCTCATCATCCAATGTTGGTAATCAATATGTTTTAGATAGGTTTGCAGTATATAAACAAAATACTGGAAGTACATATACTTGTTCTCAAAACAATGTAACAGATTTAGCAGGGTTTTCTAAATCATTAAAGATGGACTGTACAACTGCTGATACGTCTATTGCATCTAATGAAGAAGTAAAGATAATACATAAACTTGAAGGTCGAGAATGTCAAAGATTTGCAAAAGGACATGGTTCTGATGCTTTACCTATGACTTTATCTTTTTATGTTAAAACAAATAAAACTGGTGTTTATGTTGTTGAGATATATGACAGAGACAATGGTAGAGATGTTTCTGGTTCTTACACAGTTGCAAATGCAAACTGGAATAGATACACTATAACTTTTCCAGCAGATGCATCTGGTAAATTAGATAATGATGTTAATAGTTCTTTAGAGTTTTCATTTTGGTTAGTTGCTGGTTCAGCGGTGCAAGGTGGTACATTAAATACTGCATGGAGGGCAGGCACTGACCCTAGTAGTGCAACTGGACAAGTAAACTTCGCAGATAGCACAAGTAATGATTGGGAAATCACAGGCATCCAATTTGAAACTGGCAGTGCAGCGACACCATTTGAACACCGTTTATCTACAGACCACCTACTTGCTTGTCAGAGATATTATAATAGAACTAAAGATGATGTTGCATATGGGATGTTAGGAGGTTCTTTTATGACAGCTTCTGGTAATAGAGTAAAAGGTGTTATGGAATATCCAGTAGAAATGAGAGCACAGCCTGCTGTTAGTTGCATAGGAACAAATGCGGGCGCTTGGGTTGCTCAACAAGGGGATACATCATTGGCTGGAACTATTGCTTTTGATTCTGCTTGGAATATAGGGGGTGACACAAGAAATACTTGGTTAGATTTTACAGGCAATACAAATGGAACGCAAGGATACTCAGTACACTTTTATAGAAACAATAGATCCGTTGGAGATGGTTCTGCTTGTCTTCAATTTGATGCTGAGTTGTAAGGAGTTGTAAAGATGAATATAGAATCTGCAAAATATAAAGATTATGGAGCGTTTAAAAAAGACGGTATCATTGCAATAATAGATGGCACAAGATGGTCAATTCCTCTCAACCCAGATAATAGATTCTACGCAGAAATAATGCGCCAAGTAGAAGCAGGCACTTTAACCATTGCAGACGCAGACTAAATATGACTAAAGGAAAACAATAATGTCAGATTATATTGGAGCAACACCTTCCTATGGTGTATTTGATAGACAAGTCATACTAGGTAATGGCACTGCTACTACCTTTAATCTTGATTTCATGGCACCTCCATCTTCTTTGTTGGTGGTATTGAATGGTATTGTTCAAGAACCAGAGTTCTCATATACTACAAGTAATATCTCAGGACAACCTAAGATTACTTTTTCTGAGGTGATACCAAATACGGATAGGGTTTCTATCGTCTTTATGGGTAATGAACTTATTACCGCAAAGTCTGCTAATTCAAATACTCACATGGATGAGTTTAATGGAGATGGTTCTACAGTTGCATTTACTCTAACAAGAACACCTGTTGCTACAGCTGAAAACTTTGTTGTATTTGTAGATAACGTATATCAAAGATTTGGTTCTTCTTTTGCATATACTGTAACAGGTGATGTACTTACTTTTACTGGAGCTCCAACAGCAGGAACAAAGAATATTCAAGTTATACAATTAAATGGAACTAACACACTAAATACTGTTGCTAATGGAGCAGTTACTCGTGCTAAGTTGAACTTTGACCCAGAGGATGATGCAACTGCTCTTGCAATTGCTTTAGGATAAACATAGGAAAATAAAATGGCGAACACTTTCAAAAATGCAGCACTTGCTAACGTAAATCACGCTGCTTATGATACATTGTATACTGCACCAGCAAGTACACAAGTGGTTGTTCTAGGACTTGCCATCGCTAATAAGACAACAGCGGCCGCAACTGTCCAAGTTCAATTTACTGATTCTTCTGCTAGTCCAGCTACAACACATCAATTATTAGAGAATGTTAGTATTCCAGCGAATACTACATTGGAAACACTTGCTGGACAGAAATATATTCTGGAAGCAACTGATATTCTCAAAGTCAAGGCAGGAACAGCTTCCTCTCTTGATGTTGTAATGGGAATTATGGAAAAAACATAAGGTAGAATAATATGCCGTTTATAGGAAATCAACGCTCAAATAATTTTGGTGCTTCTGTTACAAAACAAGATTTTACACCAAATGGGTCAACTGTAGCATTCACATTGAATAGAAGTGTTGGTACATCTGCTGACATTGCAGTGTTTGTAGGTAATGTTCGCCAAGAACCTACAGATGCTTATTCTGTTTCAGGAACAACTCTTACTATGACGGCTGCACCACCAAGTGGTGTGAACTTCTATGTATTGTTTATCGCTGGGATAAATGAGAGTTCTTCAGTACCAACATCAGACTCAGTTCAAAGAAGTGCATTGTCTTTTGATGTAGGTGCATTCAAAGGTGATCCAAATACAACAGATGGTAGAGGAAACATTTTTAGAGTACACGAAAAAGAACTTAATACAAATGTAACAATTACTGGAACAGAAAACGCTTTATGTGCAGGGCCAGTTTCAGTTGCAACAGGTATAACAATTACAGTAGATTCTGGTGGAACATTGGTGGTAGGATAATATGAGTACATTCAAAGTAAATACATTACAAAGTGTAACTGGTGGTGTCACAACACTAACGAAGCAACATGCTGCAAAATTAATTGTTAAATACAATATGTCTGGCGCAGTTCAAGGAACTTCTTTAAATGTTTCTTCTGTAGTGGATGCTGCCACTGGCAGACATTCTCCACAATTTACCAATGCTTTTACTAATGCAAACTATGTTTTTTCAGCCACAACTTCAGATACTTTAGGTGGTTCTAACCACGCAATGATAGTAGCTCAAGATTATGGAAATACTGTAAGTTCAAGTGAAACACGAGTCGGTATGGTGGATGGGGATGATGGTAATGTCTATTCAGACACAGATTTTTGTAGTGTTACTTTATTTGGAGACTTAGCATGAGTGAATTAATTATAGACAAACTTACTGGTAAAACCAATTCAACCAATATGACTATTGGGTCAACTCCTATAGTAAGTTCATCCGCAAACTCTATGTCAATTCGTGGTGAGGGTTCTAATACAGTTGATATTCAACAAGGATTATGCAAAGCTTGGTGTCAATTTAAAGGCACAGGTACAGTTGCCATCAATAACAGTTTCAATTTTAGTTCAATGTCAGATGTGGCGACAGGCAATTATACTTTGTCGTTTACGAATCCTATGGGAAATGCTGAATATTCTATCCAAGCATTTGACAAAATGTGGGGTAGAGGTTGGGCTGACAGTGATAGTACTACTGCTTTTGCTACTAGAAGGGTAACTAATGCAAACGCATATTTAGATGTAGCAGAAATTTGGCATGCAATTCATGGAGACTTATCATAATGGCTGGTAAAATAATCGCAGATCAACTTCAGAGTACAACTGCTGGAACAATAGACACAAAACATCTTGTAAAGTCTATTCCTAAAATACATGTTAAATCTAATATTCTTGCAGCTGGTGTTACTGCGAGTGAAGATTCGTTTGGTATGTCATCAATTACTGATGAAGGAACAGGCGATGCTGATATCAATTTTACAAATGCATTTGCGAATAATGGATACACAGCAATAGGAACAGTATCAGGTGTATATGTTGGTGCAGCTCTTGGTACACATCATGCAGCCACAACTTCTGCAAAAGATGATGTTCGTATTTACAGACCAAGTTCATATCTAGATGCACCTATTGCTTATATTGCTATTGGAGAACTTGCATAATGAAAACACCTGAGTTTAAAGGAACACATTTATTTGAAAGACTTGGTTGGGCGAAAGAAAACTTAGAACCAGTTCAGTCTGACTATAGAGTAGTATTTGAAAATGACGTTGACTCCCCAGCGAGTATCCTCGTTGCAGATCCAAACTGGATGGCTGCAGCAAAACAAGGTGGTATCTTGCCACCTGTTTGGGTTTACTGGTTACTTGCTGCTGACGAAGCGCATCCAGATTTTAAGAAACATACTCGTGGGTATTTGTTGCACGAAACAAAACCTATAGGGCCGTTGACAGAAGAACAAGCTATTGAGTATCTAATTTTGAAAGACGTTCCAAGAGAAGTTTGGGAAAATTATGATGTAGGAAATAAACCTAAACTTGTAATTTGTAATAAAAGTCAGTTACCTAAAACAAGAGAATGGAGAAATGCGTGGAATATCTCTGATGAAGTTGTAAGTGGTAATGCAAATGAAAAAAATAATGAACAATCATTAGATGATGTATTTGGTGAAGAACTAAATAGATCAAAGAAATACGCATAGGAGAAAAATATGCCAGAAACATATATTACAGATTCTCGTGGCGCTACTGTAAATGCTGATGAAGTAACTGTACCATCATCAAGACACTTTAGAGGTGCTTGGGTGACTTCAGGTAAAGTTATCTCTGAAGATTTAGACGCTGCGAAAGTAATCTTTAAAGACAAAATTAGAGAAGTTCGTAAACCACTTCTTGATGAAGAAGATATTGTTTACATGAAAGCACTTGAGGATAATAAGACATCTGATAAAACTGCTTCAGTTGCAAAGAAGAAATCACTTCGTGATGCTCCAGCAGCAGCTGCAATTGCAGATGCAACAACTATTGATGAACTAATGGCTGCATGGGATGAAAGTCTCTTGGGCGACTCACCATACAAATAGGAAACTAATCTAATGGCGCTCAGTAAAGTAAATCCAAATTTTTTGAATGTATCACAAGTTGGTGGCAGGAGAAATCTTGTTATTAATGGCGCTATGATGATTGCCCAACGTGCAACAAGTGTAAGCAGTCAAACAGGTGCTGGATATAAAACTGTAGATAGGATTTTAACTAATGCTTCTGGGTCTACATATAATCAGTCTCAACAAACTGTAACTGTTGGCGGTGAAACAGGATTACCTACTCAGTTTACTAAGTTTCTTAGACATGATGTTACAACTTCAAATGATAACGCACACTTTTATCACAAAATAGAAGATGCAGCTTCAGTGCCAGCAGGAACTGTTACTTTATCTTTTTATGCAAAGGGAGTCACTCCAACAGGAGGTTTAGCTTTTGGTGCTTATCAAAATTTTGGAACAGGTGGAAGTCCTTCAACAGAAGTTTCTATTACAATTTCTGACACAGTTACTTTGACTTCAACTTGGCAACGGTTTAGTATCAACATTACTGTTCCTTCTATAACTGGTAAGACATTAGGAACAAATGGAGATAGTCATTTTTATTTTGCTATAGGGCAAATGGCTAATACATCTAGTGCTGCTTACCGATTAGATATAACAGGACTTCAACTAGAAGTAGGCACAGAAGCCACGCCCTTTGAGCACAGATCAAAAGGTGAAGAACTCACACTTTGTAAAAGATATTATTTAAAAACAAGGAATGTCGATAAATATAGTGGTGACTCAGACAGAGGTGGGGAAGTTTCTTTTAGAGGAGACAAACCAGGCTCTAGTTCAATGTTTCAATGGTATCAATTTCCAGTAGAAATGCGAGCCGCTCCTACCCTCACAACAGAAGGAACTGCGCCAGAGGATTTAAGTTCAACATTAATCGGTACGAATGGTTTTAGAGCAGGATTTAATGGGGATGGAAGCCATTATTCGTTTTATTACTATGCAGAAGCGGAGCTTTAGATGAAAAATATAACTTTTGATAGTGTTCGTTACGAAACTGCCTTAGAAGCAGGAGAGCCTGATAACCTTATCGCCATTATCGGTGGTATGAAGCATCACATTCCCTATGACTCTAATAATATGCATTATGCAGAAATTCAAAGACAGGTCAAAGAAGGCACCTTAACCATTGCCGATGCAGAATAAATAAGTGAAAGAGGAAAGTAAATAATGCCATTTATAGGTTCACAACCACAATCAGGAGCGTACCACAAGTTGGATGCTATCACAACATCTGCTACTGCAACGTATAACTTGTTGTTGGGTGGTGTTGCATATTCTCCACAGAGTGCAAATCATTTGATAGTATCACTTAACGGTGTTATTCAGGCTCCACAAGATTCTTTTACTGTAGTAAATAATACAATCGTATTCGTAACTGCACTGTCAAGTTCAGATAGTATTGACTTCATCATGGCACTTGGTGAAGTTTTCGATATTGGTAAACCAACAGACGGAACAGTTGTGGGTGCAAGTGCGGCCGCACAGACTGCTATAGGTGGTTACTTTCAAGGAAACAATTTTGACAGAGGTGCAGACTTCAGTGGTAAAGATGATATCTTTAGAACACATTCTGCAACTTTAAGTACTAATACAACAATTGCAGCAAATGATAATTCATATGCAGCCGGCCCACTAACAATTGCAAACACAATCATACTTACTGTTGCTGGTAACTTGACTATATCGTAGGAGAATTAAATAATGACATCACAACTAACAGTAGATAGTATAGTAGGAAGAGCAACAGCTGCAAATGTTAAGATGCCTGCTGGTTCAGTTTTGCAAACTGTAACTAATCAATGGAAAACAGTCCACACTCAAACATCAACAAGTTTTTCTGATGTAACTGGTTCAAGTTTTAGTTTTACACCAAAGTATGCAACTAGTAAATTACTACTAAGTTATTTTACAGAAGAAAATGTCTACGCTGCGGCAACTTCATCTTATGCTGGTGGTCATCTAAGATTTATGATAGATGCTTCTCCACAAGCAGATTATACTTCTGGGCATAATTATCAGTTATATATAGAAGCTACTAGTGCAACTACGATAAATAATCACATGAGACAAAGTAAATGCATTGTAGTTGATGCAACTAACACGACTTTGAGAACAATTAAATTACAAGTTTGTACATATGGTGGACAAACTACAAGATTCGCCGTCAATTATGGTGATGCTTATGTATCAACAATAGTGGCTCAGGAGATTTCAGTATGAGTATTTTAGCAGTAGACACTATTCAAGGACAAACTACAGCCGGAAATGTTAAGTTGCCTGCTGGTTGTATATTGCAAACCGAATCAACAACTGTGACAGGTGAGTTTTCATCTGCATCCTCTTCTCTTGTTGATATTACTGGAATGGCACTCACAATTACACCAAAATATGCAACAAGTAAAATATTAATTAGAGCACAATTAAATTGGGGTGGTGTTATAAACATTTACGCTGGAATACGTTTGATTAGAGGAAGCACATTTATCAGTAATTCTACATCAGCAACTGGCGCTCAAACTTTCGCTTCACTTGGGTGTGGTGGGGATAATGATAACTTTCATTATAAATTAGAACATACTGCTCTTGAGTTTTTAGATTCGCCTGCAACCACAAACGCTACAACTTATAAGTTGCAAGTACAATCAACTGGAGGGCCAGGCACCAATACATGGCATCTTAATAGACCAAGTCAATCTGATAATGCAACATATATTGTTCGTGGAACATCTACCTTTACAGTTCAGGAGATTGCACAATGAGTTCGCAATTAAGAGTAAACGAATTACAAAACCTTAGCGGCAATACTGCAATGACTATTGGTAGTACTGGTACAATCTCACAACCTAATAAACCAGCTTTTCATATTAGATTTAATTCACAAAATAATCTTGATTTTACATCTGGTGTTACTGTTGCTGGAACTTCTTACTATAATGCAAGCACTCTTGAAGAACAAGGTGGAAGTAATTTTAATGTGAGTACTGGTCAGTTCGTTGCGCCTGTAACTGGATTTTATTTCTTTCATTTTGGAGGTAGATTTGATAATTTTGCTGGAAGTTACTTATACATTACTTTGGAAGGGTCTAAACAAATAGGTCGTTATTTAAGTAGTCTACAATCCACATATTTAAACCCTACGGTATCTGGTGTGGGTCAACTTGATGCTGGAGAACACATAAAATTAGTGATTACTTCCAGTGGAGATAGTTCAGTTTCTATAAATGCAGATAGCTATTTTAATGGATTTTTAATAGGATAAAAACATGGCATTAATCAAAGTAAAAACAAGAGGAACAGATAGCGTAGTTGGTACTGGTAAAAATATTATCATCAATGGTGCTATGAGAGTTGCTCAAAGAGGCACTTCAGCTGCAAGTATTTCTTCTAATGGATATTTTAGTACTGATAGAATGAAGTTTTACGAATCAAGTAGTGGAGTTTTTACAGTAGAACAAGCTTCTGATGCTCCAAGTGGTTCTGGTTTTGAATATAGTCATAAAGTAACAGCGACAACACCAGATACTTCTACAGCTCCAACTGACTTAATTGTACCTTTGCATTACATAGTAGAAAAAAAAGATGTACATACAAGATTAGCTTATGGTACATCTAGTGCAAAACCTATAACAATGTCCTTTTGGATTAAATCAAATGTTACAGGCACATACACAATTAGTGCATATAGAGCTGCTGCTCCTGCTAGAGTTCAAGCTCAAACATATACAATATCATCTGCTAATACTTGGGAATTTAAGACATTAACATTTTTAGGAGATACAACGGAAGCGATTGATGTTAACCTTGACTTTTACTTCAATGGACTGGTTGGAGGAGGTTACTCTGCTGCTAGTACGACTAGTGGATGGGCGACATACACCACTACAAACTGGGCAGGAGGACATACTGCTACATTGTTTGATACTGCAAACGATACTTGGCAAATAACTGGTCTACAATTAGAAGTTGGCGACACTGCTACAGATTTCGAGCACCGTTCATTTGGAGAAGATCTTGCGCTCTGTCAGAGGTATTTTTATATGTTTGAATCAAAAGCTTTCGATATGCATTTAGACTATGATGCTGACAGTGCAACTAGTGAGTATTTACAGGGCGGCATTTCTTTCCCTGTTGAGATGCGATCAACGCCATCTTCTTCAGGTAATGGTGTTGCACTTACCAAATCAAATTTAGAGAGTGGTGGCCCTAACCAAATGACCGTCATGTCTAGAAACCATGCTTCTTTTGTGGCACGTTCTGCTTCAACAGGCAGAATGTATCTCTATACAAATAGTGGTTATAAAAATTCTTTTTCAGCGGAGTTGTAAGAATGATAATTGAAAATGCAAAATATAAAGAAATAATGGGCAACAAGGTTGCTATTATTGCAGATATTGATGAAGTAGAAACCTCAGTTCCACTAGACCCAGATAATATGCATTATGCAGAAATTCTAAAACAAGTTGATGCCGGCGAATTAACTA
>Ga0181417_1000187_pt1 | contig 20456 bp, 24 predicted proteins | sample 40SPOviralmetaG_FD_130142 | JGI IMG/M metagenome (GOLD analysis project Ga0181417, IMG submission 130142) | Marine viral communities from the oligotrophic San Pedro Time Series (SPOT) site, San Pedro Channel, CA, USA - 40 SPOT_SRF_2013-02-13 | ecosystem: Environmental > Aquatic > Marine > Strait...
AAAATATATTTTTATGTTTCTTTAAGTCAAAAAAATGCTTGTAAATGGGCAAAAAAGTAATTATGAGAACAAAAATAGACTTAATTTTACATTAAATCACAAAAATAGAGAATAAAAGTAATTTTTATTATTATAAGTCATCTAATTCGCCAAATATATCTTCATTAGGTCTAGTGCTTGTTATAATGGCTGGCTGATAGTCTTTATAAAATTTAATATTATTTAAAATGCTTAATGAAGGAAATTGTGGTCTATAATCTGGATTTTTCATCATCTTATAAATGGTAAATGTGCTAGTACGATATTCATCGCATAAATCCTTTATTGTAAAATAATATTTTGATACTAAAATTTCCTTTTGTGCTTCGTCGTACAAGTCGGCTCTGTAATGATAATTACTAATGTTAGGATTTTTCCTAGTCATATTCTACTATAGACATATATATTAATATCTTTAATATGCTTTTTTTAATAATTTTTATTCTTTTTAAATAGTAGTATCTTTTTTTAAGCAGATTAATTAATCTAAAAATTCTTCTTTATACACTTTTACTATTATATTTGTAAATATATTTTTAAATTTAGATGTCCTATCTTTATAATATTTTGATAAACAAATATTAGATTTTAATTTTTCGCAGAAATTAGATTTATTCCATTCATGTCGTTTTTCTGTAGTTGATAAATTTTTATAAAATTCACTTAACTTAAATAAATCATACATATCTTTTAATTTAGTAATATGATTTTTACAATCAGTAATTCTATAATTTTCTTTAACCCATGATAATAGTTCATCGTTTCCCATTAGATAATCTTTACTTCTATTTTTTACTTGTTCACTAATATAAATATCATCATCTTCTACATCTAATAATATATGCAATAAAGCATATTTATGGATATTTAAAAATTCTTGAGATTTATAATCTTCATTTTTTTTAATATATTTTTTAGGATTTTGTTTTAATAATTCTTCATCATTAGTTAATGTAATTTCAAAATAAATATCAATAATTCTTCTTAATAAAGAATTATCTGCTCTGCCCTTAATGCCGGGCCGTTCATTACATTCTAAAATTTGTGTTGCTAATATATTAATATCTTGTGCTTCTTGATAAAGACCTCGTGCTTCTATTGCCCCACCTCCTGTGAGTGCTTTTATTGTAGATCCATTTAATCTTGTGCCTTCTTCGGGCTCCGAGAACACTATGCAGCGTTTCATATTAAATCGTGCTAGCTCACTATTTGCTCCAGTTTTAATAGGTGATATTAATATATCTTTATTAGCATTAATCATATATAAATTTAATAATTCTTTTAATAATTCTAATGTCCAACCCTTTCCGTTACAGCCCTCTCCATTAAATAAAATAAATTTATCATTTAATTTTCCCAACAGAGTTTGTTTTAATACACTTAAATAAGTTCTTTTAATTTCTTTATTAGGCATAATATCATTAATAATTTTATTTAATAAATCTATTTGTTTTTTCTCAGGTCTAATATAATTATAACCAGTATGTTGACTGATATAATCATATTTAGTGCTTTCTACTTTTTTATTTTCTATTACATCAAAAATAGTTCCACATTTAAAACAAAAATAATTTGGGGTATTTAAATCTATTTTATAATCATTATTTTCTAATGTAATATTTATTTGTTCTAGAATCGCTTTTTGATTACTAGTCTTTGATATAACATTAATACAATTAGTTAAAGTTTTTATTTTTTGCATTAAATTATCTCTATGATTATTATCATCTAATAAAGTTGTTTTTAATTCATTAGTTATATTACCTAAATAATTAGTATAAAAATCAAATAAAGTGTTTCTCATATCTTTTAATATAATTGTTTTATCTTTATCTAATTTCCAAAATGGTTTATGATATATATATAAATTTTTATTATGTTTAATAATATTATCACCTATAATATTTAAATATAAATTACTTATTCCAAAATCCGTAGTATCAAGTTGTGTATATTTTTGTCTAATTTTATTATATTCATTAGTATTAGATAATTTAGAATAATAAGCAATTGTACCAAATGAAAATAATTTTTTAGTATCATTCAAAATATATTTTTTAACATCTTGAATGCCTTCATATTTTTTAGATTTTTTGCAGTAATAATCTACTAATTGAATATCGTTATAAGTATTATATAATGCCCAAATTAATTTTAACCATGACCCATAGTTGTCCCAATATTTAATATCAATATTATCCAAAATTTCTTTATTTTCTTGTGATATATCAATTTTATAAAATTCTTCCTTTTTAATATTTATATCTTGTTTAGTTATGGTCTTCTTTTGTTTTAATTTAAAATTAATTTTTTTCTCTAATTTAATTTGTGGATAATCTAAAAAAGTTTGCATTTCTATATCTTTATTATTAAAAAATTTACTATCAATAAACTCAAAAACAAAATGATATAAAATATCTACTCCTTCTTCAATATTAATTTTATTACTATTTTTATCGTCTTTATCCTTTTTAAACCATATATGAGGTAATTTTTTTCTAGTACTATAAGTAATCCATTCATTCCCATATTTTTCTAATTTTTCTTTATAATTATCTTTATTATCTAAATCCACCACTACTAAATTTCCTTTATTTAAATTAATTGAAAAAGCATTATAATAACTTGGATTTTTTAATCTATCATTATTATATTTATCCATTAATTCATCATATTCTAATTTTTGCCAACCATAAATAATTTCATCAATTTTTTTATTACCACTTTTCTTATCAATTTTAATATTAAATAATAAATATGGAATCTTATTATCATCGCAGAATTGAAGTGGGCCGTTTGAAATCATAGTATAAGATAAATAAAGATATTATGTTTAAATCCTTTATTTAATTGTATTATATTAAAGTTTATTTAAATATATATTAAATATATATTTTTTTTTCCCATAAGAAAGAAGATTATATAGAATATATAATATATATATAAAATAAGAAAAAGAGAGCATAATAAAGAAAATGACTAAAATGACTAAAATGACCAATTATACACTAAAAATAGAAAGTCTTGCATAGGGATTAAAATATAAAAGACTTTCTAAAATCGGTGTAAAATTAGCCATTTAGTCATTTTTCGGCATTTTTCAAAAAATCCTAAAAAATCTAATAATTCTATAATATAAATATAAATTATGAATTATGAAAATGTAATAATTAATTCTATAGATATTATAAATAATAAAGAGCATATACTTTATAAAGAAATAATATTATTATTTGGATTGAAAGAATTAATAAATAATATAGAATCAGTTTTTGTTTGTGAATGTGGTGCTATTAAACCTATATATATAGGAACTAAAATAGATGTTATTAATAACCATTTAAATTCTATTTCTCACGATACAGAAATAATTTATATTAATAATAATTGCAATAAAATTAGAAAAATATTAAATATTCTAAAGAAAAATAATCACTAAGTAAATAAACAAATAAATTATATCTAATTACTATATATAATGTTTAATGAAGATAAAGATAGTGATAATTACGAAACAGATAAAAAAGGTTGGGAAATTATAAAGGAATATATACCTAAAGATAAAAAAATATGGTGTCCTTTTTATTGTACTGGTAAAATGAAAGATGATTTTAAAGACTTATTTGATATAGATGTAATACATGAAGATAAAGATTTTTTTAATTATGAACCAGATAATTATGATTTAATAATAGATAATCCACCTTTTTCTAAATTTAAAGATATATGTACTAAATTAAAAGAAATTGATAAACCATTTATATTAATTTGTTTTTCAAAAGTTATATTAATGAAATGGTTTCAAAGATTATTTAAAGATGATTTACAAGTAATTATACCATTTACTAGACCAACTTTCACACATTTAACTAATCCTAAAAAGGGATATACGCCCCCTTATGGGGTAATGTATTATTGTTATAAAATGAATTTAAAAAAAGATTTAATTTTTATCTAATTATAAATTATGTATATACCAGAGAAAGCAGAAGCTATGAATATTTTTATAAGAGATATGAAATTTTATGGAAATAAATTATATAATTTTTTTATCTTTCCTTTATATATAAAATGGGAAAAATAGGAAAATATGAATATAGTAAATCAAATAGAAAAAATAAAAAATTAAAAGTAATTGTAAATGGTAAAACTATTAATTTCGGTGATAAAAGATATGAGCATTTTAAAGATTTAACTGGAATATATACTAATTTGGACCATTACGATTTAAATAGAAAAGAATCATATTTAAAAAGAGCAAAAGGCATTAAAAATAAAAAAGGTGAATTAACTTGGTTAAACCCAGAATCAGCAAATTATCATGCGACAAGAATTTTATGGGGTGCTTAAGTACCAAAAAAATAGTTTTAGAAAAATATACTTGAATATAAAATAATAAACTTTAATATAATATGAGGGATAAAATTTTAAAATCTTCGCCTCAATATGATATACTAACATTTAATCAGTTAATTAATTCTAAAAAATTATCAAATGATATTATTATAAAAGAATTTGATAAATTAAAAAAAATTGATTGTACTACTAATAAAAGATGTTTTATTGGTAATAAAATATTATATCATTATCAATTTGAAGAATTACTTAAAACTCGCAGAGATGTTAAAAATTATAAAACAATTGAAGAAATATTTAACAATCCTAATGAACTGAAAAAATGGATTGATTACACAATTAAAATTAATAGAATTAAAAAAAATGATTATATTACTTCAAATTGTGTATTTGAATGTTATAGGTTATGTAAAGGTTCAATTCAATTTTTTAAACCTTATACTACTAAATATTTATGTAAACATTTTAAAGCAAGTGCGGTACTTGACCCTGCAGCCGGTTGGGGCGGAAGATTACTGGGGGCCAGGTCATTAAATTTAGAATATACTGGTATTGATACAAATATTAATTTAAAAGAAGGTTATGATAAAATGATTGAGTTATTTGGTGGTAAAATGATTTATAAAAATTGTTTAGATGTTGATTATTCAAAAATTAATTATGATTTTGTAATAACTTCGCCACCTTATATTAATGTTGAAAAATATAGTAACATGACTTTATTTGATAATAATAAACAATATTATACTGAATTTTTAATACCACTTATAAATAAATTAATTAAACATATTAATAAATCAATAAATAAAAAAAGTTATATTTGTATTAATATTAGTGATTATATGTATGATGATTATTTAAAATATGGTGGTGTTCCATGCGATGAAAAAATGGATTTATTACAACAAATGGGCGGTAAAAAAAACAAAGAAATAATTTATATTTGGTGTGTACATAAAAAAATAAAATTTAATATTTTAAAATAATTTTCAAAATTATTTTATTTTATTAAACTATAAAAATGGCTTTAACAACTACACTTATGAGAAAACATTTAGTTTTACTAAATAAACATATTAGAGAAGACTTAACCCTAAGCGGTGTATCTAAAATGAAAAAAGAACAAATAAAAAAAAACTTTGAGGATAGATTTGAAAAATTTAAAGGATTCCATGTTCCTAAAAATGACTATAGGTTCGGAAGTATAGAATATGATATTAAAGAATATAAAAAATTATCAGCACCACCAGCACCAAAAAAGAAATCAGCACCACCAGCACCAAAAAAGAAATCAGCACCAAGAAAAAAAAGAGTTGTAAAAAAAAAAGATGGTAATTTAATGATTTCAGCACCAGCATCAAAACCAGCACCAAGAAAAAAAAGAGTAAGAAAAGCACCAGCACCAGCACCAGCACCAGCATCAAAACCAGCACCAAAAAAAAAAAATAAAATTTAGAGTAACTAAAACTACAGGGCCCGATAGATGTGTTTGTCCTAGAAAATAAATTAATTAATCTTTTTCTCTACTAAATCTTTTATCAACTATTTTTTTAGCTTCTTTTTTTAATTTAACTAATTCTTTTTCAGTTTTAACTTTTTTTAATAAATCTTTAAATCTATCATATTGATTTGAATATCCAGTTTTTCTAAATGGTAATTTTGCGTCTTTAAGTGATATAAATAAATCACCATTTTTTTTTTCAATTTTCTTTAAGTACTTATCAACTTTTTTTTTTACTTCTTCTTCATCAGAATCAGTAATAGTTATTTTTGGTACTTTTGGTTTAGGCATTACTTTAAATTTTGGTTTCTTTTTCTTTGGTGTTGTTTCTAAATCAAACACTTCAATTAATTTATCTATTGATTCTTGTGATTCTAATTTAGTAATTTTTGGTAATTTACTTTCAATTTCTTTTATTTGTTTTTCAACTTGTTTACCTAAACTTTCATTTATTGGTATATTATTATTACGAGCAATAGCTCTTAATGCTACAAATACTTTTCTTAGTGCTTTTTTATCTCTATTTTTTTCATATTCTTTTACACCTTTTTCTAATATAGGTTGCATAGTTTCATTTAATATTCTATCTTTTTCTGAATCAGTTTTTTCTTTTTTCATTTGTATATTTTTAAAAGCAGTTTTGTTTTTAAGCATGATTTCTATAATTTCATCTCTTTTTTTACCAATAACATTAATTAATCTTTTCTGTTTAATATTTTTTCTAATCTGTTTTATTTCTTCACTAATTTCTTTTCTTAATTTTTTATTGTGTTCACTAATAAATTTTCTTAATTCTGGAGTTTTATAACTTTGTAATATTAATTTCATATAATAAACTTTTAGAAAAAGTTTTTATCAAAAAATTATTTTATAAAAGTTTAATATAATGGATAAGAATATATTAAATCCAAAATTATATGCTAAAGCAAAAAAGATTGCTGATGATACATATAAAAAACCAAGTGCTTATAAATCTATGTTTATTCAAAAAAAATATATGGAATTAGGTGGTAAATATAAAAAAAAAGGTAAAGGTCTAGCAACTTGGAGAAAAGAAAAATGGGTGTCGGTAAAAGAATATCTAGAAGGTAATATAGTTGAGTGTGGTGATGATAAAATAGGTATTAACGCTTGTCGCCCAACAAAAAGAATAAATAAAGATACTGCTATTACAATACAACAAGTAATTAAAAAATTTGGTAAAGCAAAAGTTAAAAGAGCAGTTAATAAAAAAATTAAAAATATGAAATTACGATTAGATTGGGATACATTAACTTTTTCATAAAAAAAAAAATAAATATAAAAGTATTATATATATATTAAATGACTACTAAAAATAAAAAAGGAATTAATATTTATAAGTGTAAAGATTCTAAAGAAAAACACTATAAAAAAAAAGGATTACTATTTGATTTACCTTGTCGTGTATTATGTGTTGGAAAATCTCAATATTCTGGTAAATCTAGTTTTTTACTTAATATTTTAAATCAAGATGATAATAGATTATATAAAGATGATTTTGATGAAATCTATATTTTTTCAAACTCAATAAAAACAGATACAAAAATTAAGAATATAATTTTAAATCATGATGTACCAGAAGAAAATTTATTTGAAGATTATAGCGATGAAGCACTAGAAGCTATTTATGAAGTTACTGAAGAGAATTATCAAGAAGCAATAGATAATAAAGAGAAACCACCACATGTATTATTAATATTAGATGATGTTGGATTTCAACTTGATAAAAAAAATAATTCACAATTAAATAGAATTTTTACCATGAGTAGACATATTAACCTATCAATTTTTGTATGTCTTCAAAAGTATAGTCAAGCACAAACAACTCAAAGGGAAAATGCTACTGGATTATGTTTATGGTCTTGTAGTGATAAACAATTAGAATTAATTTCTGATGATCATAATACTTTAGGTGATAAAAAAACTTTTAAGAAAATGTTTAAAACAGCAACTGAGAATCCATTTAGTTATATGGTTATAAATTATAGTAATAATAAAGATGAAAGATATTTAAATATGAATTTTTTACCAATCGGGCCCTGTGGAAGAATAAAAAAAGAATATGGCGGAGATTGCCCATGTTAAGCATAAAAGTAGCGGTTGGAAAGCAAAAAAAAAATATATAATTTAATATAATGAGTGAATATAATAAATACGCTAATAGTTGTATATACAAAATAACTAATACTTTATTAAATTTATCATATATAGGAGCAACAATTCAGAATCCTCAACGCAGATTTATACAGCATAAAAATAAAGCACATAAAAAAATGTGTACTAGTCATATATTATTTTTAGACCAAGATATTAAAGATATTAAATTAGAAATATTAGAAAATATTAATTGTAAAGATAAATTAGAATTATCTACTTTAGAGAAAAAATACATTAAGGAACATAAATGTATTAATAAAAATATACCATTAAGAAAATATAGTGAATATTACCAAGACAAAAAAGAAATCATTAAGATAAAAAATGCTTTATACCATTATAAAAATAGAGATAAAGTATTACAAAGGAAACGAGATAAATACCAACAAAATAAAGCAGATCTTTTAAAACCTATAATATGTGAATGTGGATTAATGACTTGTAAGCATCATAAAGCACGACATAATAAAACACAACAACATATTAATAGAATGGAATTATTAGCGGGCCTTGAAAATCTTGAATGTATAAACTTTTAAAAAAAGTTTTATCAAAAATTATTAATTATTTTTTTTTTATTTTTATTCTCAAAATTAAAATATATATTAATTATATATAATGGTTAAATCTCAAAAAGAATTATTTGAAATTCAAGAAAATGATGCTGTAGAAGAAAACACAACTAAAAAAAAACAAAAAAAAGTAAAAAAAACTATGACTGATGAAGCAAAACAAGCACTTATAGAAAGACTTAAAGCAGGTAAAGAACGAAAAAGACTTGAACGAGAAGGTATGCTAAAAAGCACACCACCTAAAAATATTGATAAAGATGTTGAAATAAAAAAAGAACCTATTAAAAAAATTGATGTTGTAAATGAAACCCAGACGAAACTAGACCCAAGAGATTTAGAAATAAAAGAATTAAAAAATATGATTAAAGAAACTAAAAATAAATTAGAAATGCAATCATTAAAAGATGAATTAAAAGAATTAAGAAAATTAATAAAAGAAGAAAAAAAACAAGAAGAAATAAAACATGTTGATATTACTAAAAGTACTGAAAGCACAAAAGAACCATTAAAATTATCTGTAGAAGATAATAACATAAAAAAAGAAATACCTATAGTAGCACCACAACCAAAACAAATAAGAATATGGAAAAAAACTTTTAGTTAATAAATATAAATTTATCATGATCAAGTAATTCCCAACAAAGTTTATTATTTGATTTAAAATATCTTTTTTATTATATCAAACTATATCCGCTAATCTTCAAGTATATTTTTTAACAACATTTATGAGGTACTTAAGGTCTTAAAATTATGCTGAACCTACTATAGAAGCTTTAACATCTAAATAATTATCTACTAGACTAGCATTTCTTAATCTTAATCGTTTAATACCATTTAAATCTAAATGTATCGCCATCTCTCTTTTTGATGTAGTTGGTCTAGGTATAGGTGTAAATGTTTGATATAAATAAAAATCATTATTATTATTAGATAATTCAATATCTACGCCATCAAAAGAACCAAGTGATGTATCTTCGTATAGAATAAATCCTTTATTCATTACACGAATATCAGCACTATTACTAGTATTACCACTATTTAATGTAGCATTATTAAGTAAATTACCAAAAAACCCAAGATTATCAGCATTATTTTTTACTTGTAAATGTTCATCATCATCTACTAATAAACTTTTAAAATCATTACTAGTGGTATTATGAGCATATACAGATACATTTTGTAATTCATTATAATCATGTTTTTTACCTTTTGTGATTTTATTATTTAATCTATCAATAGCAGAACTCATTTATATATAATAAACTTTTAAAAAAAGTTTTGATCAAAAGATTTTTAATAATTTGCTCAAAAGATTTTCTAAATCTTTAATATGGATAATAATTATTGTTTTACTATAAATAAAATTATTAATAATATTGATGATAATAGTGATAATGATGAAGAAAACTTAATACCTAAAAAAGAAAAAAAAAAATCTCAAAGAGAACTATTCTTTATTGAAAATTACAAAAAATTAAAAAAAAATAATAAAAATAAAAAAAAATAATATATATATTAAATGAAATTAATAAGATTAATAACTGAAGATAGAAATTGTAGATTTGATAATGCTTTTAATGATGATTTATTATTAAAACCAAATAGTAAAATCGCTTTACAATCCATAGCATTAGACACTATAAATGATGTTATAGTAATAAATGGTTTAAATCAATTTATAACATACCAAGTAAAAACTGGTTTCCAAAAAATAGTTTCATTAACACATGCTACATATACTCAAAATAATTTTGAAGATTTATTTTTAGACATTAAAAATAGGTTAAATGATGATATGGGATTTAGTCAAACAGAACAGAATAATAAAAATTTAGGTATTGAGTGGAATTGTTTTATAAATAATCAAAAAAAAGTTGTTATTGGATATAAAATAGGAAGAACCGGCTCTTATCCAACTTTGTGGGGTTTAAATAATTTAGAATTTGGTACTATAGGTAATAGAGAAGTATTAAATATAACTAATACACCGATTTCAACAACAACAAATGCTAATAATGCTAGGTCAATAAATTATATTAGTAGGGGGTGTGGATATTTAAGAACTCGTATTCATAGTTTAGATAATTCACAAGGTGCTACAGAATTAGATAATGGTTTTATTATAGCATTATCAAAAACAAATGTTTTTACTACTGGTGAAATAACTGATGATATGATTAATTATGGTATTATGGTGAGTTATGACCACGCAACTGCTCAAAATTTATACCAAACTATAATTGATGGTGTATTTACCCCAAGTCTTTTAGCAACACCTAATGTAATTGGTGTAGGTAATGTAAATAATGATTTTCAAGAATTATTAAAATCTACTGAATTTAATGGTTCATCAATCCCTAAAATATTATTTCAAGTATATCAAAATGGTAGTGCTGCTCCTATAACTTTATTAACTCACGATTATACTAGTGATGAGAAATTATACCCATTATTAATATATAGAGGTAGTAATGCTTTAATGAATTCTGTTAGAATTACACCAAGTCCATGGGAAAATCCTACTATACAAAATCAAGCAGAAGAAACTGAATTGATGGCTCCACCTCGTCAAAGTACAACTGCAACATTAAATTTTCTTGATATGCCGGCTAGTTTAGCGAGTTTTTTAAATTTTACACACCCTAGAATACCACAAGTAGGAACAGAATCTTTTAGTCAATATGCTTTACCAGCAAATACTGAATTTTATACAGCCGGTGGTGTTTTTCAACCAGTAGATATTGCAGATGCCTTTATTGTAGAAATGTTAAATTTAAAATTAGAATCTTACGATGGATTATTAAATCAAAGAAAAAATATCTTAGCAGTAATCCCTAAAAGTAATGCAGATGGTAGTGTTATATTTGAAACCAATACACCTATATTTATAGATTTAAATAATAAAAATGAAATATTATTGAGAAATATTAAATGTAGAGTAGTAAGGCCCGATTATAGCAATATAGAAATACAAGGTTTAGCAAGTTTAGTTTTATTAGTAGATAATTAATAATTTGCTTATTTGCTTAAAAGATTTTTAAAATCTTTACCAAAATTTATTATATTTATTATAATTATAGAGTATGGTGTATTATTGTTTATGGTGTGAGCAAAAACCAAAAGAATGGTTTTCAAATTGGTGTGCTGAATGTAGAGAACAGAAAAATTTGAATAATGTTTATGGTTTTGATAGAGTATTACAAATAATGAAAAAATGCTGTATTAGAAGTGAATTACAATTAGAAAAAAAAATTAATAATCATAAAGAAAGTATAGAAGAAAAAAAAAATGGTGATGACCAAAAAGATTATATAAAACCAGTTTTAAGAAGTGATAAAAAATAATATTATAGATAAATAAATAATAATGGGAATAATAAAATATATATTAAAAAGAATTAAATGTAAATGTAGATCATCATGTGACTATAATAACAATCCATTTGATATATCACATTTACATAGAAGTTTAAATCATTATACATTAAAAAATAAAGATATAGAAAAAATATTAAAAATATTAAATAAGAGAAAACTAAAAAATATATCAATAATAATTTAATGGATAAAAAAGATAATGAAAATAGTCAATTAACTGATAAAGAATTTTATGATATGTCTACACATCTAAAAGAATGCTATGATAAAATGGAAAAAGAAAAAAATATTTATAAAGAACAAAATGAAGAATTAAAAAAAGTTATTATGATGACTTATAGTTTATTCAGATTGTGTAGTAATGAGTTAGAAGATGAAATTATAGACGAATTTGGATTAGGGCATTTAATAGAATTAGGACGAAATCTGTGTAGTGGTACTATACATGAATATTTATTAAATTAATCTTCTTTAGCATATACAGCACCTTGAACTTCAACGCTGTGATTCATTTTATCTGCTAATTCTTGTTTCTTATTATTTTGAGGAGGGAATGCTTCACTAATATAAATACTACGCAATAAACTTGAACTAATATTTTTACCACTAGGTTCAAACACTTTAACTAAATATTTACTTAATCCGTTTTTAGTCATAGGTTCATTTTGACTATTTAATAATAAATAATTTGATTTATTATGTTTGATCCAGAAATTCAAAATTTTGTTTAAATTTTTACCAACTGGGATAATTTTTAAACCATATTTATCCTTTGTTTTATAGTCACCTAAACTGAAAGATTTATTACTTTTATTTTTAATTACTAAATAATTATTTTTATTTTTAATATTATCACTTAATTTTTTATAATCATTAAATTTTATAATTTCCATTTCAGCATATACATTTCTTAAAGGTGGATTAGCATCATCACCTATATATAAATTACCTACTACATATTTCTGTAGTAAATCCATTTCTTTTTTATTTAAATCATCTTTTTTGAATACATTCTGAATTTCTAATTGTTTTTTATAATTTTTTAATATATCTTTTAGTTCTTTTATAGTTGACCAATTTTTATCTTGTGATTCTAGTTTTTTACCATTACTTATATTATCATTTTGTTTTTTTTGATAAATATCCATTAATTTTCTATATTCACTTATTAAATCCTCACTATCTTTATCACATGTTAAATAAACTACTATTGATGCTAAATAATTTCTTATAGTAGAGTCTTTTTTATCTTCTAGTACACTCATAACTAATTTAGAATCTTTTAATACACTATTTAAATTTTCTATAGTAATATCTTCTTCTAATAATTTTAATATTTTAGTTAAATTTAATATATATGTTTTTATTGAAGATTCTTTCACATCACGACAACTATTTATTTTCTTTATAATAGATTCACTAAAACTCATTATATATTATTATAATATTTTTTTTATTATTTTTATTCTTAATTTTTATTCTTTTTAAAAAATTATTTTATATAACTTTTTTAATACTATATATTATATGGACTTCGGATTAACTGATTTTGGTTCAACAGATAATACGAATTATTATAATGCTTTGAATGCATATCAATCTAGTTTAAATATCGCTCATGGTGAAATAGGTAAAGCCCAAAAAGAAGCTCAAGAAAAAGTAGACAGATTTAATCAAGCACTTGAGCAGCCTTTACAATTTATAGGAGCACCTTTAATAGCAAAATCTGCAGAATCAGCAGTAGAAAAAATAAGAGCAAATTTAAGTAGAAAAGTGGGTGAAGTAAAAACCGAACTTGGTGATAGATTAAGAGCTCAAAGTGGTCAAGTAGTAGATACAGCAAAAGCTCAAGCGAGTAATTTAAGTCAAGGGGCAAAATCTCAGGCTCAAGAATTAGTACAAACAGCAAACGATTCTGTAGAAGGTGGTGTAAGATTACCTAGTAATCCTTTAAGGTCTGTTCAAGAAACAAATTTAGACCAATTAATAGCTCAAAGGGGGCAAGCTCAGGCCGCTGTTAATGCTGGTAGAATTAATGAAATCCCAGATGATACACATTTTAATAGAATATTTGGTGAAGCACCAGAAGTAGATAATTTTAGACCAAATTTAATACCTAGTGGGGCCCGTGGTAGAGTTGAATTATCACAACCAATTAATTCTAGTGATAGTGTTGATCAAGTTGCTCAAAATATAGTAGATAATCAATCAACTGCTTTAACTGACGGAGCATCAGCAGCTATTAAAAGTAATGTTGCTAAAGGTGGAGAAGACGCATTAAAAGCAGCTTCCGCTGTAGCTGATGACGCAGCTGCTTCACAAGCCGGCCTTGATCCACTTGCAGACCTCGGAGCTTTAGGTGTGGGTTTAGCATTAACATTTTCAGGCTTGTTTGGTAAAAGACACGCCCCTATAATAACACCACCATCTGCTATAGTAGCGGCCCCTAGTTTTGGTGTTTAAGATTTTTTTATTATTTATTTAATTTATTTTTAAAAAATAATTTATTTAATTATTTTCTATTTATTATTTATAAATATGAATAAAGAAGTTAAATTACAAGCAATAGAAGCCGGGCCTTTTACATCATCACAAAATAGAGTATCATTTCAAATCCCTAGTGATGGCGTGTACGACTTATCAGAATCTTATATTGAATTAAATACTGAGATTACTAATACAGATGACCCAACTCAAGGAGGAACTGGTATTTATCCTATGGAATTAAAATTTGGAACTACTGAAGCTCAAGGCGGGGGGGTTAATGGGACCGGTAATATGTTTAATAGTGCTATAGTAAAAAATGTTAATTTAAGAACAGCTCTTCAAGGTCAAGTAGAAAATGTTCGTAGAGTTGACCAAATTAGTAATTGTTTAAAAACTTTAAATACATCAAGATTAGAATTAGAAAGTAAAGCATATGAAGCATTTACCCAAATGCCTCAAAATTTTAATAAAAATAGATATGGTGTATATAGAGATATTAACAAAGTCGGAAATATTAAATCTAGAGAGATTGAAGCCCCATTAAAAATTGAATTAAAAGATTTACTAGATTTTTGCAAACAAGCTAAAGACCTAGACACTAAAAGAACTGGCTCTGTTACTATTAATTGTGAATTAAATATTGATAAATTATCTACACAACAAACTCATTTAAGTGCTGGAGGCCTCTGGGGAACTGGTTGGAATAATAGTTGGGCAAATATAGTTCAAGCCGGTGCTGGTGAAGTTGCTAATCAAATAACAACTGGCTATGTTATTAATAACTTAGACCAATCAAGATATTTTGTAGGACAGAAATTAGAAATTAATGCTCAACTAGCATCAACTGGGGCAGCTCTCGGACCTTTCTATGCTGTTATTAGTAATATTACTTGGATAGATAATGGTGCTGATAAAGGAAAATTACAACTAGATTTTGAGCAAGGCTGGTTTACAGGGATCGCTGCCGATACAATACAAAATATTGTTGTAGTACAACACACACCTTTAACAAGTGCTTTTTCAATTAACACAGCTCAATTAGTATTAAAAAGACTAGCAAAAAATAGTACTGATTTTGACCAAATTGAATATTCAACTTTTTCAACTCAAGAAGATAATGGTAATGGTTTAGTAAATTTTCAACGCCAATATCAAATTGAAGGCGATAGTAGTGCTGTAATTGTTGTATTCCCAGATGCTAATAATGATGTATTATCTAGACCAGATGCTTTAGAATCTTATAGATTAAGATTAGATAATGAAGATTTAACAGATAGAAATGTAGTAGTTAATAATGGTAATTATCATCATGAATCCCCATTATATGCTGATAGAGTTAATATGACTATGAGTCAAATGTCTTTAAGATTAAAAAATCTAGCACAAAATAACGGAAATGACCAAGAAAGATTTTTTATTGATGCTTATAGTGTTGGAGATAATACATTTAATCAAGCATACATCATGAGCCCAGTAGTTCAAAAACCAAATGAAAAATTATTACAATTAACAACTGATAATACTGGAGGCGGTGTTAATAAACTCACATTATTTAAACATTTACCAAGAGTATTCAGTTATTAATAAAGATTTAAAAAATCTTTTAAGCAAACTATTTAAAAGTTTATTTAATTTTTTAAAATAAATATTTATTTTTTATTTTCTATTAATTTATTATAAATGAGTATTAATTATAGTTCAGCTATTCCAGAAAACAATAAAGCAAGTTATGGAGAATTTGACTCTGTAGATTTTGTATTAACTTTTGCTAATGCTTCACTTAAATTAGGTTCGCTACGCCTGGAGGGGGAACTGGAAGTCATTACTGGGGCCGGAGGTAATTTTTTAAATGATGCTGGTAATACAAATGATAGTATTTTATATGATAAATTTGTAGGGGCTCACGGATTATGTGAAAGTATTCAAACCGAGATGTTAGGGGAGGTTTACGAAAGCATAGGTAATTATCCTAGAATGGTTAAACAATATGCTGTTGCTCGTAATAATGTTAGTGATATGTTTAATAGCGATAGAGTATGTGAAATGAGGGTGCCTTATGATGAAATGGGTAGAGCTCTTTTAAAAGGCATACAAACACCAGTAGCAGTAGTTCCACCAATAAGAGAAAACCCAGACTTTTCAATTAAACTTGATACTATATTAAATTCAAGTGTTGAAGAATTACCTTATAGCAAATCAGGCCCGGTTAAAATTAGTGTTAATCTAGCTAGAAATATTGATTTTTTCCATGGTAAAGATGTTGATGCTACTACTCAATATTCTATTAAAGATTTAAGACTAGTATATAGAACTATTCCAAGAGAAACTAATAATAATCCAATTGTATTAAGAAGAAGATTTAATATTACTCAAAGTGTTCAGAGTTCCCTAGCAAATATTCAATCTAAAGTTCCAAGTGCTGCCGTTGAAGCATTTTCAGCAACATTCCAAGAGCAAGCCCATGCTAATCAATTTTTTTATAATAATACAGATTTAGATAAAATTCCTACTTTAAGAGAATTAACCTTCCTCTTTAATGACCAATCTAATGCAAATATAACCTATCAAATAAAGAAGAATCAAGAGGTAGTAGATAAATTTATTGAGGCTCTTGGAGATACACATAAAAATAGTATGGCTGTAGGTAATATGAATAATAATAATGGTTATGGTGTTGGATTAAGAATGAGTGGCGGTGTTATTGATTTAAGAAACCAAAAATTTTCAGTACAAATTAATAGTGATATATCAAATGTTAGACCTTTATTAATGCATATGTTCTTCCACACAATAATTGAAGTTTAAGGTTTTTTTTTATTTTATTTATTTTTATTTTATTTTTAAAAAATAAATTATTTATTATTTTCTATTATTTATTTATAAATATGAGTCTTTACAACGCAAACATTAGAACTAGAATTATTGACCCCCAGTTTGATAGAAAATCTTTCAAAACTGAATATAGACTAGATGGAGTAAACTCAGTATATTTAAGTAATATGAGATTAATTAATATGGGTATTATATCAAACCCAGTAGGTAATCCGAGTTTTTGTAATCCCTTACTAGGTGTATTCTGTATTAAATCAATTCAATTATTTGATGGTAATAAAATGTTAGACCAACAATTAGAAGCATCAATTTATAAAGCATTTCAAACATATAACACTACTAATGATGAAAATATGTCTGTAGAACCATTTTTAACCAGAACTACCCATGCTTATACATGTAGTGGTATTCAAGATGTTCAAACAAACAAACCTAAATTAGGTGATATACAAGTACAGCAATTATATGGTGAATTAGTTGGAACTAATGGTCAGCTAGGCCCCGAGGGTACTAAAGCATGGTTTTCATTAAAAGAATTTTTACCATTTTTATCAAGCAGTTTATATTTACCAACTAAAGTATATAAAAATTTAAGAATTGTAATTAATTGGAAATCACCAGCAGAACTAGGTTTAGAGGTTGTTGTTGACCAAATCCGCAACTACGAAACCATGACTGAATCAAGTATTGTTGTTGATGAAGTGAACGAGGGCCCTGGTAAAGATGCTATGGTCAAAAACTATAAAGGAGTTGTATTCAAAGCAATTGAACGCGATTCAGCTCGTGTTGAGGCTATTACTGGTTTAGCTGCTGATGAAGTGAGAGCTCAAAGTACATCACTATTAGTTAATGGTTTTAATAATAAATCAGTTGAAAGATTATTAATAGTTCAAACACCTACAGAGTCAGCAACTTGGATAGACGGAAATGCTTTACTTGGTGGAGCAAATCAAATATCAGTTGCTCAACATAAATCAACTATTCAAGTTCGTGTAAATGGTGCTAATAGAATCCCTAGAGATGGTTTTACTAGAAAAAACCAACGCCTAGCAGCTTTAACCGATTCTTATGGACCATGTACTATTGTACCATCAACCAATTATATAGAAGTTATAGATATGGCTCAATTTTTAAGTGATGGTCAAGGAACTCAAGCCGATGTTGATCAAAGAAATGTTCAAGGATTAAAAGCTCAGTTTGATTATATGTGTTGTGAAGTAAGGGGACCAGTTCAAGAATTAGTTATTAATTATGGTCGCTCTGGTGTTGCTGGAAACGCTAATTTAAATCAAGCATTAACAATAAATCTCTTTGGTGAAGTTAATAAAGCTGTAGCAGTTGCTAATGATGGTAGTTATGTAATCCAATATTTATAGATTTATATTACTTTTTTAAAAGTGTATTAATTATTTTTTTTTTAAAAGTTTATTATATATAATGAATTCAATTTTAGAATTAAGACAAAAAGATTCTGATATAACTAGTCAAAATGGTGCTTGGAAAAGTGTTCTACCACAATCAGTTACAATTGAAAAAGGTGATAGTATATTAGTAAAAGACACTTTTATTGATACTCAACAATCTAGTACAAGTAAAATATTAATTGAAAAACCAGTCAGCATATTTGCTGATTTTGGTTATTATCAAGTTAATAATATTCAAGACTGGTATTTATTATATAATACCTCAAACCCTGTATTAACTGGGAGTGATAATAAAAATAGAGTTTTAACTTATGAGGCTACTGGTGCTGCTACTGACTCTTTATTAAAAGAATATGTATTAGTTGCTGGTGATGAGGGGTCAAAAAGAGTAGAAATTACCTATAATATGCTTGATGAAAACGGCGACCCAATTTTTATACCAGCAGTTATAATACCAGCATTAAAACCTAATGAAAAATATGTAGTTGGTGAGCTTGCTAATAGAATAATTGATAATGTTTATGGTGTTCAATTAGATAAATTATATGCTAATTATGGTTTAGCATTTCATAGTCAACAATTAGAAAGTTTAACTGGTAGAAAAATATTATTTCCTATTATAGATACTAAAGGTATTACAATACCAGCTGGTAATTATACACCAGATGAACTAGTAAAAATTATTAATACAGAATTTAATTTAAATAATTTAAATAATGATGAATTTATGACTAGCAATCCATCTTTTCTTAGGTCAAGTAGAGCTGTACAATTTGGCTATCATGATTTTGCGACAAATACAAATACAAATGAGTTATATATGGTTAAAGCAGATACACTAGCAGACCCTTATGGATTAAAATTTGCTAGAGCTTATCCAGCAATAGCTGCTAATGAAAATGATTTATATTTAGGATCAAATCAATTTGAAATTTCTTATAATGAATCAAATAATCAATATGCTTTAGAATATATTCATACACCATTATATTATCAAGGTAATATTAGTATACAATATAGAAACGATTTATCAGTTTTACCAGATATTAAAATTGATAGTGTTAATAAAAGAGGTGGAATATTTTTTCAAAGATTATGGGGATTAAATCAAGATGGAACTGCTAACGATTTTTGGAAAAATGTCTTACATTTTGATTTAGATACACTACAAGTTAATTTCACTTATGCTGAACATGTTGTAGGGCCTGATACTTTATTATTACCTCAATTAGGAAATCAATTAGAAGATGGTAAAACAACTACTGGTAATCTCTCTACTCTTGCTAGTGCTGTGCCTACAAATATACAATTAGCAGGTATAGGAGATGTAGGAGGACTCGCTGTGCCTACAGAAGATGATATAACTGGTGATTATTTTGCTACAACAGATATATCCAGTACCTTTGCTATTGCTGGAAATAATGCTATAGATACAATAAATAATTTTGGATATTATTTAGTAGAAGTAAGAAGTAATTTTAAGAATAACTTTTTAACACCATCAAATAATTTTAATAGCATACATCAAATTGTAAGTAGATATTATGAAGTTAATTCATATACTAGTGGTGAAGGTGGACAAATTGTTTATACGCATGAAAGTGATGAACCACTTATGCTACAAAGTTTTGACTGCAGAATATTAAAATCTGATAAAACTATACCTACTTTTATTGGAGATGATAATAGT
>Ga0181417_1000189_pt1 | contig 20417 bp, 21 predicted proteins | sample 40SPOviralmetaG_FD_130142 | JGI IMG/M metagenome (GOLD analysis project Ga0181417, IMG submission 130142) | Marine viral communities from the oligotrophic San Pedro Time Series (SPOT) site, San Pedro Channel, CA, USA - 40 SPOT_SRF_2013-02-13 | ecosystem: Environmental > Aquatic > Marine > Strait...
AATTAATATAAAAATGAGTAAAATATCTGTGATAAATACAATGGTAAGCAAAAAGAACCAAATTAAATTAAGCGATTATATTTCAATGGACCAAATCCGAATTACAAACTGTTATGATTGTGGAGAACATCTAGATGAAGTAAATTGCAAACTTAATGAACGAAAAACAAAATACAAACATGAAGACCTATGTGATATATGTTACCATCAATATTTGTATTATGATTATAAGAATTAAAAGCAACATGATGCAATAGTAATATAACATAGGCACACAGACTATTCAATTTCGTTATACACTACTACACTAATAATATAGATTTTTTTGTCAACTTTTGCTAATTGAAGAAATAATATGTAACTTGTTAATGACTTGACATTTCGTCACAAATTGAATTAAATCCCAAGGGAACTCACAAATTCTTTCAGTTTAATGTCCTGTTTGACTTTGTCTTCTTGAAGACTAGTATATGCTTCTTGAAGACTAGTATATGCTTCTTGAAGACTAGTATGTGCTTCTTTTAAATCAACAAATTCCCCATTTTGTTGATTTAAACACTCATTCATATGTTCAATCTGAATCTGCAACTCATTATGTTTCTCTTGAAGAGTATGATATTCCTTTTGAAGCAAGAAATATTTGTTCTCAAGAGACTTATACTCGTTGAAAGCAAGTTCTAACCCTTCTTGAAAGTCGTTTGAACCAGACGTATTTGAATGAATAACAACAGACCCTTCACCAATTGTATTTATGGTATCATTCAATGATAATGATACCATTTCACAATTGTGTGCTTCGTCACGAGACAAATCGTCAAATACTTCATTCATACTGATAACACTTGAATCAGCACCACAATCTTCTTGAATAAACTGGAAGACAAATTCATTTAAATAATCCAAAACTTCAAATCGGGTTGGGAATAATGTTTGACAGAATTTATCATACTCGGTTTCTTGACGTAATTCATATTTATATGATGGTTTATTCAATAAAGAATGAAACAATTGAACCACTTGATGGATGCTTACATCAAAATCAATGCACTCCTTTTGAATATCCTTTAAATTCATCGCAGTCATTGATTTCTCATATGCTGCACCTCTCATTACCAGATTAAATTTCTCTGTAGATATTCCAGCAGAACAATCACGTTTATAATCTTGACTTAAAGTATTCATAAGAAATCGACAAAGAGAATAGAAATAAACGATATTCAATTTGTGCATAATCCCGACCACATTGTGTGAATTAACAGTAATTTGAGGTGTTGGATAATTAAACCCGGAATAAAATGAAACCGCATTGAATTCATCTTGCTCCAATAAGTCACCAAATTTTGAATACTTCACAGGTCTTGAGAATCGTAGATAATAACCTGGTTATACCAAATATGTTAGAGCGTTTATATCATGAATAAATGCAAATATTTACCGAAAAGTGCTACTGAATCCAGACCAGCAGTGCATATTGACAACATTGCATTCGGGTTGCCAATGATACGAGGGATAGTTTCTATCATATGCTGTCCGTTTTGATTACCTCTATGTTTCTTCACTGTGAATAAACACAACAACTTGGAAAGGTTTACATCTTTAACATTCTGGATAATCATCATTGATTGTAGAATATCTTTCAGACTTGCGTGATTGTTTATAACTTGAAACAATTCGTTTCTTATATTTGCAACACAAGTTTCAAACTGTTTGTATTGATTGTGAGATATCTCACCACATCTTCTAGACCAAACTAGATCAGAGATAGGGTCCAATGTAGAGGTTTGACAATCTTCACAAATGAATCTGACTTGTGACACAGAAGGATCACGACCACATACAATTGAACCATAATTCTTGCACTTAACGCAAACCACACGTTCAATCTTCTTCGCAAATTCATTAACTGGAATCAAAGATTTCATTTTATCAATCAATTCTTGAGACAATTTTTCATATATCTCTTCCAATAATAATGATACATTGCGGTCAATAGTTGATAAAACCACAAAGTTGAAAGTAGGGTTTGTCTTCCATTCTTGGAGGCACTTGAAAACATAATCAAACGACAACACTTCATCCGAGAACAACAGACTTATCAGAGGGAAAAGCCTTTCAATCCCATCACTTCTGAACACTTCATTGATCCCAGAAACTTCCATCTCAATTAATGTGAGACTGAAATTGAATCAAATAAATATTTATTTGGACACCAAATGTTTCCCTATTCCCTTATTTTATTTCCAGTTAAATCAATTTCATCCACACATTTTGAACCATCCAATGACAAGAAAGAGGAGCACTGAAACCTGTTGCACCCACACAAGATTTATAACAAGCTTCCAATAAGAATAAAGAAGAGGAATGAAACCTGTTGCACCCATACAAGATTTATAACAAGCTTCCAATTAGAAGAAAGATGAAGACTGAAACCTGTTGCATCCGCACAAGATTAAAACGAAACATCCAATGAGAACAATGAGAAGAAAGAGGAGCACTGAAATCAATTACATCCACACAAGATTTTAACGAAGCTTCCAATTAGAAGAAAATGTAATAGAATGATATTTGTACATAAATTGTTAGGCTGAAACTTGGGTCTCTTGTTGATATAAAAAACGAACACATTTGTAACGTATAGTTCTTAATTATTCCAACTCTTTAGACCGCACTGACTGTGACTGTGACAACACATATAATATATACTGAACTTCATAATAGTCAATGTAAAAATTAATATGCTCTCAAATCAAGTTAGAAAATATACATGCATTTATTTATACCTGATAGTAGTAAAGTAGGTCGTGTTCAAAAAGTAGTAAAGAGAGATAGAAAGTAGTAAATTTGGGTATGGTGACTATAGAATCCAAGTGAACTAATAAAAGTAAAAGGATATATAATTAATGTGACACATACGGCACTCACCACGTGTGTGCGTGCGAGTTGTGGTATTATTCTTGTCCTACAATCTCATGAGTAAGATAACTAATTGTTATTATTATCACCTAACTAATCCAATTCAATCACAAAAAGTTTACATCGCACAAGTCAATAACAACAGAAACATGACTAACCTATTAATCCTTTGACCATTGGACATGAGTGCCGGCGCTTGCCTCGTGGACACCAGCGACATCCAAATAGAAATGTACTCGGATGTTGTCCTTCTTGTAGCCGCTTCCATTATGCACAACATCGCCACGAATAAGAACAGCACTTCGACAGGGCAAGTCGATTTTATGACCCTGCACATAGATCGAGCTGCCGTGTTCCACAGCTACCAACCCTGAGTACGGCAACACACACTCTTTGGTCTTACCGTGGCTCCGCATGGTAAAGTAATCTGTGTGCGGGTCTTGTTTCGGACAACCCTTCAATGAACGAATCATAGCCAAACCTGTCATGACATGTGTGGGGTCCTTTACAGACTCTAACTTCTTGAAAAAGGGATCTAAAGCGTTAATATCGTCACGTTTAATAACTTTATACCTGAGTAAAAGAAATGAAAACATGACACTCAAGTATGAGAGAGGATTCAAAATGCAACATATATAAATAGAAATTATACAATTATTACAATCTTTTGTGTTTCACGGTCTCTGCCGTATCTTCAGAGTTGTTGAAGATAGTTTCGCTTCCCTCCCAAGACTTGCGAGGATACATCGTCCGAAGTTTAGGTAAAGAGGTCTTCTTGTCAATCGCATCTTGAATAATGACAAACTTCGGACCGAATTCCTTTAATGAGGGTAGGTCTGAATAAATAATAAACACTTTACGCAGAATACAGCGAATATTATATGCGCTGACAGTTCATTACTTACCTTTCAATTGAATGGGACGCTTGGGGTCTGGCGCTTTCTTCCTCATCTTTGCATTCATGATGCCTGCCTTCTTCATCTTGGACTGTGGTGCCATTCTTTCCTTCAGTGAACGATAACCTTTTCCTATCAAAATCAAAGTCAATTCTACTGAAATAATCAGATAAGTGCTACAGTTGTGAAAATGAATTGCTTATTCCTCAGTTTTTAAAATGTAATGAGAAGTAAATATGACATCTCATATTGATAGAATATGTTGTGATAATTGTCGTCAATGATGATCAAAAAGTTTTTACAATCTCAGGTCAAGTGTAGTGTTTAGATCACCAAATTTTTGTCTAACTAACAAGGCGATAAAATAGGCGATAAAATAGGCGATAAAATAATATACAAAAACAATCTTTGCCATTTGACGGTCTACCCGAACTTAAAACGAAACGCTCTTGTTTATTCTTGTGTGTTGATTGCGAGTTGTTTGTGTTGTTTCTTCTCTTTATTATTATTCCATTTCATTAGACTTATTCAACTCTAGGTGAGGTCAATTCTTTGAACTTATCTGGTTGTAGAAATGTGACAGATGTGAGTGCTCTTTGTGGGGTCCATAATTTGAACTTATCTGGTTGTAATATCAGCGATGTGAGTGCTCTTGGTGGGGTCCATACTTTGAACTTATCTGGTTGTAGAAATGTGACAGATGTGAGTGCTCTTGGTAGAGTTCATAATTTGAACTTATCTGGTTGTAGAAATGTGATCGATAATTTATTATGATTTATTCTTTAACTATTTCATTAACTAATGCCTTTCATATCACACAGATTTATCATTCAACGACATTCCTAATCCTTCCGTAATAATGACGTGCGTTTTATGTAGTGGGGTTCGCGGTTTATCACACATATCGGTCAGTTCTGGTGTGTCAAATGCTTCCAATGCCAACCTTATCACTGATCCAACAGAAGTCTCTTTGATGTGCAGTTGGTCATTACTGTTAGAAATTATTGGTGATGCTTCATTGCAGTGCATTATTGAACTATGTAAGTAAGTAATAAGTCTTGTGAAGGTTTGTGAATAACATTAATGACTGCAAACAACACACAAAACGACTTACCATTTCAGACAACGGATAAACAATATCATATTGTGACAATATGAAAAAAATGAATAATTTTTAAGTGAACAATATAGAATATATTTATGAAAGTATGTTAGACTATACCAAAGAATTTCAATTTGTGTCTGTTAAGCAATTGATTCAACATATTGGACTCCCATGCCCACAGATATCGGATACACGAATCAAATACTATATGCAATTATCGTCAGAGTGTGAGAATTATAAGTATTTAGATACAACTAAACCATGGAAGATAACAGATTCAATTGATATTCGGGCTCAAAGAATTGTATCATTAATGAATTCAATTCAAAACAATACGGATCTTCCACCTATTTTGTTATATTGGTCATCTAATGATGACAATTCAATATCAGTTGATATTGAAGATGGATGTCATCGATTGCGTGCTTACTACCTTTTAGAAAAAGAATTCATATCTTGCCAATTGATATTTGAATTTAAAATGTTCTAAACTCTAGGCAATTCAAGGAAAGCATCAATCACATTATTGTAAAGCAATGCTTCTGACAAAACAACATGAACTTCCGCAACATTTCCATCGGTAGCGATTTCTTGAAGATTCTCATCAATAGCTCCTAAAGCAACAGTACGTAACTCTGTAACCATTTCAATAAAATCTAAGTCATCAACAATAGGAACAATGCGAGCATATACGCCTCTTGCCCCTCGATAATCACCTTCCCCGCCAACTTTTGTCCATCCATGGGTAGACAAAACATCTTTAACATAATTGGATGAATATTTAGAATCCGCGTATCTCAAATTTACATTTAACAACACCACACGAATATCACCATTATTTACAGCATCTCGCAAATCTTCCCGTGTCCACTGCATTTTGATTTTCTCCGTGTAGAATGAGGAGAGAATAGAAGAGCTTTGTGAATTGTATGAAGAGAATTTCCTTTTCGCTTATAGCAACAATCATCAAATGAAACGGCATATGGTCTTCAAAGTTAGTAGGCAAAATAGGCCTCAAATGGGCGAGCGATAAAAGCCACTCATTAGTCCATATTACCGTTCCACATATTCCGTCCAAAAATTTACCGCTAGTTTGGGCGGAATATATAGAACGGAAAAAAATTCATCTTTGCCGCAAAATTAATTTTAAATTCAGGTCTTGCATGTTCACCCAATAATTCTCCACTGAAATAAGTCAACACGTCAACACAGATAGAAGAAAGACAAAAAAGGGTTTATGATTTTTCTATTTACGTTGTCATTTATGTTTTCGTTTTTTTATGATTGATTTTGTACTATCGAACATAAAGAGTTTATTAAGTCCGACAACTTTCCTATATGTCACTTATTGATCATTCTTCTGACCGATATGTTTTTGCGTACAACGCAAATGATAGCGCAATACGTGTAGCTCAAATCAAATACTACTGTGAGAGCAAAAATATTTCGTTGACTAAAGTCATATCATTTGAGTTTTCAACCGCGAATGATCTGGTTTCTAAGCTTAATAATTTGCGTGAAGATGTTATTGATGTTATCGAATTCTTTTTGCTTGCACACAGTCGTCAAGATCGTCTCAAAGAGAACCGATATGGTATTGATTGTGAAACATCAATTTTACACATTTCAGAATTAAGAGAATCATGTGACAAATTTTTCAGACCAAATCTTGTTTACATTTCTCATCATTGGGTTATTTGCAATGCAAATACAATTTGCATTCCCAAACTTGACGGAAATGGTTATTTGAATAGACTGTTTGGAGATGAAACTAACAAGAGGGGAAGCATTGTTTATAGACAAGGAGATAATGTAAATGCGGTAACATTAAATATTGAGAAAGATGATGGAGTGTGGATTCATTCTGGATTAAATCCAGAGGTATTGAATGATGATTTCGTATTTGACTTATTCCGCGCACAACATATGCAAGGTTGCACTTTGTTGAAATATTACAATTCTTGAAGTAAACGTTTGGTTGCATAACATGCATTTCCTTCTAGATCCTCCGTCATTAAACAATGGATATGTTTTTATACTTGAGCAATATATGCATTTATTATCATATTTGAAGTCATAATTATAAGGTAAATTATTAATATCTACCTTTGTCATAATATATTATTATAAGATAATTGTATCTAAATTTGAACGTATTTGTTTTCACCAATTAAGGTTAGCACACGATTATATTTTTGATAATATATATATTGAAGTTAATAATTTATTTAATTGTGGTAAACGTAATATAGGTCAGAGCAAATTGAGAAATGTAAAAGTTTCTTAAATTCTCTTGGCACGCGAGGTCTAGCGAGGTTCATTGAATGTAAATTATCTAAGAAATAATTATTTAACACACTTGTTCTTTCTATAGATGTGGATGACTGTGTACAATTTTGTAGCTGTATGTGATAACAGTGACAAAAAGAGTATTGTGTCTTCACCAGAAGATGAAGATAATTATACTCTTAACTACTTAAATTCCCTATTTTTATGTCTCCAGCACAATTGCGTTGGGTCATGAGTACTATTTTTGCATCGTCGTGGGGTCGCGTCAGAAGAAGAAAGCATTTCTATACATTGTGGAGCTATTTTTCTATACCTTCTTTTAACTTTGGCAATATATGGTTTAGAATCAACATTCCCCATAAAATCCGTCCATATAAATAAGCAATTAGATTCATCGCTCGTAAAATCACTTGAAAGCACGCCTTCATATTCTACATCAGAAAGCAAGTCTGGTTCTTGGATTGTCTCAACAGCGGTCTCTGAACAGTATCGTGATAAGATTGCCACAACTTCACCGTCCTTCGTAATCTCAATACTTGACGAGGAACAGTGGGGTGCATCTTGAAAAACAACATGAATGATAGATGATGTGACAATCTCAATTGCATCTTCGTTCACCCTCTCAATATGAATTCCTTTTGATGACAATTGGGAATAAAACCATGGTTCTCTAACAATAGAGGGTTCTTCCAAATATGAAGCGTATAATTCACCCTCAAACTTAGAAATACTTGATTCTTGCAGATTACTACACAATTGTAACTCATCATTTTTATCGCTTGCATCGACGTCCGTTGTGCTCTTTACGTATGCCTTCTTAATATCCTAAGACACGATAAAAAATATGATTAAAAAATCATAAGACAAGAGTTATAGTTCTTAAGTTTACCTTGGCGTCATTTATTATCGATATAATACCTTCACAATGCGTGGCTTCATCACAAAATTCGGTTTGATATTGGTATTGCACTAAGGAGTGTGATAATACTTCAAGGTGTCGTTCTGGTAATTTACCAAGTAGATCAATAAACGTAATTGTATATGAACAATTCTGAAAAATGAACTCCAACACGTCGTTTAGTTCAATGGATTCGTCGTCAAATTCTGTTGTGTATCTGATACTCTCAACAACTGCTAATACATATTGAACATCGTCGTCATCGAAATCAGTATCTTGTGACTCTTCTCCTTTTGCTTTTAATTGAAGCAATTCTTGTTCATTAATTTGTAATAAGTTGCAGCAAAACGTCCATTCCATTTCTCGAATATGTGGAAATTGACCTTGCCGTTTTTTACCACTATCATCTTCTGACACATTTAGAAGATTGCATTCATCAATTGGGTACATAACAGCATGATGTGGAGGATTGTCTTCATTAATACCAAACACTTCTGGTAACAATTTTCTTTCGCATTTATAGCAATGCCATCGCTGTATTCTTCTTTTTCCAATTATTTTAGTATTTTCATATATTGGTTTATCACATTCCTCTTTTGTGTATCTATCCGAATTATGGGAATGTTCTGGTGAATATGTAGAGACATAAATTCCTCCAAAACCAGACACTAAACCATTTGCTACAACTACTACCCCATTTTCTTCAGTTGTTTCAACATCGTTGTAGACATCAGGCAGCATTCGAACAACATCCAATTTGTTTCTATCTTTATCACTTGGTTTCAGTCTTCGATGAAGCATAATCTTGTTCTATAAGTTGATTTAACAAGTTATGTTTATGTTATTTATAAAGATAACGATTTATTTGATGAGAAGATGTAAACAATTTATTATGTTATCTTTTTATCTCTTCCTTTGAAACGCGTCTCCATATTGTTTTTGCCGTTGGTGTCAAAATTACCGCTGGATTTTTTTGATATTTGGACGGAATATATGTAACGGAAAACAAAACGAAGTATGGTCTGTATGTGTTAATGTTTTTGTTTTTACAAACTATTGTTGTCATCAAACAATTTCAACTCAAAACATATTTTCAATAGTTCTATTGACACCGGTTTCGATTGAAAGCATGGAAGTAGGGACTATGGCAGGATTCAGCAGTGCGGTGGTTGCTTTGGTAATATATTGTTTCAGTTCTTGTAAAAAACTATTTAGAAATATATTTTCAATAGTTATTATGACAATGTTGAGATTTTGTTGCTGTCTTTTTCCTTGTGACTTTTGTCGCAAGTGGGAATTCTATATTCTTGTCGAATGGTTTTGCTATTATTGTTTCACCGATTTTGAAGTGGATATGATTTTAACAAGACTCGATAACATTTATGCTTCAGTTTCAGTGATGTCTGGTACAGATGAATCGGTTGAATTGTTTGTGAATACTTTGATGGCATACTATCGAACAGAATATTCAAAATGTATGAAAGAAAATATCAGAAGTGTTTTACTGGAGAAAATAATCCGAATTATTACAAATATTTCTTACAATGAGGAATCGCAAACGAAGAGTGCCAATTATTTATTTAATTATTTGAAGAACCAAGATATGAATTACGACATCGATGTTATTTTGTGTCTTGCTCGCTTATTTTCACGAGTTCAAAACAATAAATGGAGTGGAATTAACGTGCTGGTAAAGTTATCAAAATTAAATTCAGATTACCCTGTCAAAATAATATGCGAAACTGTTAAAGGAATTATACTATTTGATAAACATTTTGAATGGCCCAATGTTTATCAATTGCAGTTAAGCATAATTAAAGCTTCTGGTGATATAAATTTGACAATAAATGCTGAATTGATCGAAATTGTGAACGAAACCATTAAAAGTATGTGTTCAATTAAACAAATGATACCAGAAGATTCACTTCCTGAATTCTTAAAAATATTACAAAGTTTGGTTTCTTTTGTGATTCCAACATTATCATGTAGCAATGACTTAATGTTGATGGTTAATGATTTAAAATCAAATAGATGCAAATTAAAAGAAATATCTATAATTGAAGACTATTTGGAGGGTAAATACAAAAAGATAATTTATTGAATTTTTACATAAAGAACTCCGCTTCATAAAACGTTTATCATTAAGTCTTGTGTTATGCATGAAATTTGGTACTTTATTCTGAGATGAAAATTCATGTACAAGCACAGCAGCGGCTATGAACACATATTGCAATTGTTACAATCGTGTGATGTTTCTGTGTCAGTTCTTTTTGTTTTTATATAACGCAGAGGTTTAGTGTTGGGAAACCAAGATAACCACACAAAATTATCAATATCAGGATAATTTACATATTGCTTTGTCTGCGGTGTTGATTGTATTTCTTAGTCTCATCTTAGATGTAAATCATTATCAATACCAACACTTGACAAATATGAATTAATCAACCTTCGTTCTTCATCGCTTATATTAGAATTGCGAAGTTGTGGAAGAACATGGTTTGAATACATTTTTACGAAACCAGGGTCTGTCACTGATACAGATAAACCATAATTTTTACGTTTTCGTCCACGGTAATGGACACCCGCAAACAATTTAGGATTACTTAGCAAACACAAGGGACTTCCAGAAAACCCTCTAATTGTAGCAACTTCAGACGCCATGACATTATCATTTCGTGACAAAACTGGACCGGGTGATACGGAAAGATTTCCTACAGTAAATATATCTTCAAAATCTTCTTTGTCTGGACGAAGTCCTTCTTCTAGGTCTTCATATAAACCCGATACATACGAAGTAGAATATTGACCAGGATAACCAATACATAATACAGTATCCCCCATATTTGGCATTTGCGCACAAGGTATAAGGAAGCTACCACAACATTCAGACGATATTAATGCAATGTCAGAATGATTATAAATATCATTCGCAAATTCGGTATCATCTTCAGGGTCCAGAGCGTTAATTAATTCAGGGAGTTGAACATCCCTCTCGTGAGTAGCACTCTGCTTTTTTGAACCAGCAAATTGCAATGATTTCGAAACCACTTCTGCAAGAAGAAATAACTCAACAGAAGTTTTATTATCCATTTTCATTGTATTATGATGACATGTAATCATTCCGCCAGATGGAGTTACTCTAAATGCTGTTCCAATAAACTCGGAAGTTAACACAGAAACTACAGCAGATAGCGTTTGGTTATTGATATTACTTCGATTTGCAAACAGTAATAATTCTTCTTTCGGTGAATCTCCCCCCAACTTCACATTGCTCATCAGTTCATAATCCATCGACAATGGAAAACTTCTTCGGAAACGACATATTGACGATTTGATTAAAGGTGCTCTTTCGGCTTCTTCAAAAATAACGATTTCATTTAATATTGATAGTTCGTCATTGTCAATTTCACTTTGAATTTGTATTTTAAAATTTATTCTACCTGCTTCCCCAAGTTGCATAAATTTCAGAGCAATATATTTGTCAAATTCTTGTCTTGTTTGCTTAAGGCGATGATAATCTTCTTCAATTGGAACGTTTGTACATATGCACGATACACTGTTTTCAGGGTCAGTCTTAATCTCAATTGTTGCCATTATACTATCGTTTATTAACACATCTTTAAGTAATTTAAGAGCATTATTAAAACATATTGTTTGCCATTCAATTGATTTGGAGTAAGCAATTGCAAACGAGTTAATCCATAACTTGACTTCTTCCTTGTCGTAATTGAGTTTGAAATCACGTGCTTGTGCGTGATGATTGGACATTTGGTATTCATTTAAAAGAAAACAATTACTAACATTGATTACTAATCGTTCTTCCCATTAATCTTCAAAATCTGTTAGCGATTGACATATAGTTCACTGTTCTCATAAATATGAAAGAATTCGTTCAATCATTCGTGACATCGCTGACATTACAACCATTTAAGTACAAGTTATTCCTAACTTCTTTAATCAATGACATCAAGATATTATGACCTGTATAGAATTTGCTGTTTATGGCGCCAACAAAGAGGTTCCCATTCAGACTCTGAATTCATCCGGTAAGCAAACAATGTTCTGTTACGACATTGCTCATGCGACAACGCAATTCCAGTGCATTGTTGTGCGACATCATTTCTGCTTGTAGAAATTTCATTAGCATTGCATTCTGTCGAATCCCCAAATGATAGACAAAGTGTCTGTAGAGAAGTCATCAACAACCGAACGTCTTCATCTTGAACACGTGCCTTTATAACCTTTACTCCATTTATCTCAATTGTTTCAAACTCGTCGATCAATACACGTTCTGGTTTACTGACAACTAATTCACAATCAAGACCATCAATAGTCACTTCGATTTTACCAACTGAAAGTTGTTCATGTCCCAATACATGCAACGACCCAACAGCACTCACAGAATGATGACATTTCAGTATTTTGTCAATTTCAACCTGCTGGGAGAGGTTATCATTTACGACAAGTTCACTTTTATTTTTAGTATCAAATAGACGAACTTGATATCGCCAAAACATTGTGCGTGGAAGTGCATTGTGCAATAGTATCGCAGCCTGAAAAATAAAATATTGTAGGCACAGAGATATTAACTTAACTATAACGATGGTAGATTTCTATATTAGTTACCTTGTGGATGAGTCTATCAATACTTTCAATTGCACGATAAAGATCACGTCCAGGAGTGTTCATATCGTATTCATCACTGCACTCAAAATCTATCAGCACTTTGTGAATATGTTTAAGCACATCTTGCATGTCCAATTGAATATCCTGGATGCTCGAACCTACTTTATCGCGATGTACCTTGGCATGGACAGACCATACAGAAAAAAACGAATCAATATTACCTTCAACCATAATTCTATCGAGAACGCACGTCACATTACTCCATTCTTCGTCATCTGGAAAATAGTCATCTCTCCACTCTGCTCTTGCTTTGAAAATAAACATTCGGTTTTCTAATCGTGACCACGATAGAGTTTCGAGTGCGGAAATAGAAACTTTGTGTGTCGCGTCATCTGAAGACGATAACGCTTTTAATCCAACTCTATTGGCTACAGCAATAGTTACGTGTCCAGGATCCATATCATCGGCATCAATCGTCCAATCATTGTCAGGTATATTTGCATTTTGATCCAAATATATCGCAATTATTGATCGAACCTTTTCAATAGAAAACTTTTTTTTAATCAACGACTCATGTGTTTTCCTCTCAGATGATGTTGGAAAGTATTGTAGTACATCAAGCAACACATCGTTGGGAACAGGACAACCCAAATTACAAGAAAGCCCCTTAAAACACCCAGGTTGAAGTTTTGGTTGACAGTAAGCAAGTTCTTCATCAATGTCAAACGTTACATCTGCAGGTTCTCGTAAAACTAAAGCACGTCTTATTGACTTTGATGCTTCTTCACCCTTTTTCTTAAAATCAATGTATCTCCATATTCGCTTTAATAGACGTCCATCTTGAATTAAGTTTTCGCGTGGTATCAACATTGATTTCAATGCATCACACGTGTTGGATTCTACATCGACCTGTTGTATTAGATTTTCAATATGCTCATACCGAAGCTCATCGACGTCTTCCGGAACAAGGTCACATAGTGTTTGACCAAGTGTCTCACATAATTGTAGCAAGTCAACTCCAAACAAAGAAAACACTTTATAAACAGTCTCCATTACTATATATATAATAGATATTTTTAAATCAGTTTCGGTAAGAAATTTAATTGAGTTGTTGTGAGTTGTGAGTTGTGAGTTTTGTGCCTAAATTTCTATACAAACAAGACGGCGATTGTTTGTTATTTCCATTACACATATTCCGTCCAAACTGGCGGTAAATTTGACACGAACGGTAAAAGTTAAAGTAAGATGAAATGATTGCAAAATTGTTCAGATTATATTTTTAATCATTATGGAAACAATTTTTTTACATTACATTTATTCTTTCTTCCTTTTGCCCTTTGACCTTTATCACAATTTACGTTAAGTAATAACTATTGCGATTCGTCGAACTTTTGCTTGCTTACGCTAAGGCACATCACAAATCATTATTGCTTCCTTGCTAAAAATTTATCGTACAACACGACTTTCATGGAAAAGTCTAATATGAAACATGGTGACGATGAAACATTGAAGACAAGTACAACTTACAAAACTTTTGGAACACAGAAGGCGCAACGAAGAAAATACATTGAACCCAAAATACGTCGCAAAGTTAAAATTATTGAAAAAAATGAAAGAATAATTAATATAAATATGAAAGACAATATTTATACAAGAAAAAGAATGAGAACTCAAAGAATTCTGAACATTTTTGACAAGAATAGTCCTATAAAATATCCCCGTGTTGTTATACCTATGGGAATGGTGATTTATGATTTAGGAGTGGGAAAATCTTGTTCTGAAGAATCATTAAGACTTTCTCCTTTACAGAGTGTCACAAGTATGTCGTCTGACAAAATGTTTGAACGCAAAGGATTTATGTTGATGGATGAAGGTAATAAAACAACATTATGGTGTGCTTGGAAACGTGATGAACCAAATATTATATTATTATGGGAGAATAACACGATGAGCGGCATTTCCAAAAGTCTTGTGATAAAGCATTTCGAATTGCACAATAACACCTTATTTGAGAATCTTCGTGACGTTGAACAAGAAGTTATATCACAAAATACGACTAGAGTTAAAGATAATATTCTCACCACAAACTCGTTGTGGCTGCAAAAATGTTACGATATTCATTTGTCGTATCACGCTTATTCAGATATCAATCTGGATTTCAAAGTATTTGTCTGTGTTACAAACGTATTACCGTCAAATTATCCGAAGTGTATTGAAAATGGTATACCAATATTTTGGATAACCGCTCCTGAAACCCAAATTGGTAAAGACACAACCTTTCCTGAATGCGACGACAATAAATTACTTGAAGCGATTGATAGTGCACAAATTTTGTTTGAACAACATTCAAACATGATAAGTCTTTATCCAAAGTTTAAAGATGAAAAATGGTGCATTGGAATAGGTGTATTTGGAAAGGGGTTTATTCCTAGCGGAGAAATGTTGTTGCCTTCTCAATGGGACGGTTATAATATATCCGTATCTAATTCATATATAAAGTTTGCTTCTGGTACCAGACTATTAAACCCGATGAGCACTTTAAACCCTGTTTATCCTGGTTGTGCCATATCTCCTCAATGTTTAGCACCATTAAGTGAAATTTGCACCTTAGGCACGCTTGGTGGGTACATCGTATCTAATGGTGCTAAGTATATGATAACTTGTGGTCACCTTTTTGTAAAAAATGCTAAAAGTGGTGAACTCTGTGGCATTGGTACTGATATTGTCCAATCAACTGGTTTAGGACATTGGATAAGAAAAATGAAAGTAGAGCAAATGGTAAAAGACCCTTTTGATGTTTGGGATAAACTATTAGAAAGTCGTTTTGGAGATAAGTCGGGGCGTGTTCGTGATGCATTAAACGAAATTGACCATGAAGGTTGTCCTGAAAGTTTTAATTTGGAGAACAAAAACAATGTTGTTGGGGAAATAAAATATGTGAATTTTCAAGAATTTTCTCTAGGTTTTGAAAACACATGGGACATTGCGATATGTAAGACAAAAGGAAAGGTGCTTCACGGTTTTCAAGTATTATCCCAGGGTTGTTCTAAAGCAGAAAGTAGTAAATACGATGTTGAAATGGTTATAAACCTGGATGAAAACGAAGTTGAAACTACACGTTGGACCGAGAGTGATTTGCGTGAATTATTGTTGAAAAATGAAACTATTGAATGCTATAGTTATGGAGTCCGTTCAGGTCCTTTGAAAGGGAAGTTGATTTCATTAAAACATATATTTTATTATCCTATTAACATCAATGTTCATAGAAAAAATCTTGATACTACATCAAATTCCACAAGATGTATAGGTGAACCAGCACGGTTTAAGTTTGTTGGCTGCATTGTATCAACGATAAAATTTGATGAAGGTGATTCAGGTGCGTGGGTTTGGTCATTTGATAACGCGAACAAAAAGAAAATTATTGGAATGGTTTCTTTTAAATACTTCCAAAATAATGTTCAATATGGTATTTTAATTCCAGTATGGGAAATTTTAAGAGCTTTTAGTGAAAATATTGTTGATTAGTCTAAGAACAAGATTTAAAAGAAATAGTTTGTTAGTTTACCTTCATACAGTTTTATCGGTATGGTATATGAAGGAGACAAAACATACACCCAAGAAATTAAGAGAATAAAATAATGTATTACAAAAATGTTACCATACCATACTATATATGAATACACTTGATTTTAGTAAATTATCAAAAGAAGACCATATAAATAAATTCCATGAAAACAACAATATAAATAAATATGGAGAGAAATAAAAACTTCTATTTTGAAATAAAATGAATAATGAGAAACAAATATGTTGTGACTTTGTGATGTCTGTCTAAATCACTTTGGCAATTGATGTAATAAGTTTTGACTAACAATCACAGACGAAATAAGTGTATGTCATCATTTGATGTCTCAGCAACAGTAAAATATACTGTACATATTAAAAGAATTCCTAGTGGAACTCGTCTTTATCGTTCCCAGCAAGAGGTTTTTAATGAACTTAAACTACAAAGTTCTTGGTTTCGAGACAAACCAAATTGTGGTTTCAAAGTTAATGAACTTCGTAACTGTGAATTATCATCAGATTCAACTTCAAATGTTTCAGACATTATTGATGGTATATATACAAATAGTCTAAAAACAACTTTAACACTTAACATAAGTTACTTGTCTTCGAATATATTAGTACAATAATTCACTATCAAATGTTGAATTTGCAGCAATGTCATAATCTGAACCATTGGGAATGATAACACCAAATCCTTTTGATTGAGCATATTCTTTTGCATCTTGTTTAACATATGTCCCACCAATAAAATGCTTTACAGAGCACGTTTGGTACGGAGACAACTCAGAGTTCCACTCAATAAACTTAGAATCTCGCAGTGATCCTTCAAACAGGTTCATCTTTTTCCAGCGTTTGTTTATCATGCTGGAATCCAGTCTTCTATTTTTTGCGAATCTCTGGATGCTTCTCAAATGATTTAAATTAAAATGTCTTTTCAACAGCTATTACAAGAAATTCGAACTACACCCTTATCTAATCGATACGAACATTGTCCAGATATAGTAGATATTGAATGGATAAATTGGGGTGTGAATGTTCCATATAATATGGAATGATAACATACATATTACGACCAAGTAAGAGATTGAGTACATTTCATTTTTTCACCTTGCCACAATCAAATTGTGGCAGAATATTATTCTTGAACACAGTAATCTGTTCCATCTCGTGATATCAAAATCCAACCAGCCTCTTTTGCTTTCTGTTTAGCGTCATAATTTGGCACAACTTCATACACATTTGAAATAAGATATTTCCTTACAATTGTAGGAGGGGTTTCAAAAATGTGATTATCACGAAAAGAAGACACTTGCATATTGAACCGACTCGTTCGTTTTGTTGTATCCAACATCAGTTCCTCACTTTGAATATATTCCAAATATTCGCTAAATTTGTTTAAAGTTGTTTCAGCTGAAGTTAATTGTGCCTTATTCAAGTACATTTTTGCTTCGATAACAATGAATTCACCTTCTTGTGTAATCAACAGACCGTCCAATTCACATCTTGGGGTTTTGTTATCTGAATTCCAAATTATACCAGATGGACCAAGTGGATGAAACTCGCATGCATATTCTTCTCCGTTTGATTTGTTTTCAAATTCTAACGCAGTTTCTACTCCTATTCGCTCGAGCGATTTGTCCACATGTTTCGTCCAATTATCAACCGTAATTAACCCAGCCTGTTGTTTTACAATTTGTGCATTTAAACTTTTCAAAGATGTACATATTTCATCAATAGCCTCGTTTGATCTGCTGATCGGTGTTGTCCAGGGACGTTCAAATGTAAGTCGTCCTTCCATGAGTAGTTTATCGCTTTCAGACATTTCTTGCAAAGCTTTATTATATATAACAAAAGGAAACTCATATCCAAATTGAACACAAACCGTGTGTAATTTTTCTCCTGTCAGCAACGCAAATATTTCAGTGAAATCCAATTCACATGTGAAAATACAATTCCCAACCAGATCGATATGAATTGGCTTCGAACTCTTTGTCTCAAAGTAGTCACTTATTGCACCCAACATTGTTTTTAGATCTTCTTTTTCCAACATAATTTCTCGGAACTCAAGAACAACACTTGATTTGTCAAGAAGGCGTGTCACATAAGTCCGCAAATTCTTCTTTATTGTTGTTATCGCACGAAATCTCTCCTCGTCATTTCCGCCGCGAATCTGCTTCACAAGTTTTGCCAATGAAATAGCACTATTACTCATGGTATAATTAATCCCTAAATATCAATCACAAAGCAAAGGAATACACGTATAACAAGTCACAAACGAAGTAGAACCTGACCACAAATAACAATGTTTTAAATATGTCTTAAGAAAGAGATAATGTCCCCGCAGTACAACATAGCAAAGAGATCGTGAAGAAGGAATGGTTTTATTTTATTTGTGAAAAAAGAAAAATGAAAGAGATAACGTTAAACAAACAACGAAGACCTGTCCAAATACAGCGTTAATTTTTTTACCGTTCGTGTCAAAATTTACCGCTAAGTCGGTTTCATATTTGGACGGAATATGTGTAATGGAAATTATAACAAATTTGTGGTCAGTGTTGTCTGCAAATTTAGTTTGATAATTGCGACTCATCTACACTTCCATCGTTTTCTGATGAAGACAAAATACAATTCTGTTATATTTTTTACTGATTGATAGTTTTATATCTTTTTCACTCTGCTTTCCTTTTTAAACACACTATTCCGATTGTTTTGCGTGCTATGGATAAACCAGGTCCAGTTTCACGTTCCAGAATTAAAAAAATCGGACAAATTACATGTTTGAATGAGGTGGAACTTCATAAATCATTGAGGGATATACTTCCATGTTGTGTTCCGGGTTGTTCAAGAGTTGTTCGTTTTCAATGCGAATGTTCAAAACTTTATGCTTGTGCGAAATGTGCAAGAACGATGCAACAAAAAAGTGGTGAAAAATGTGGTTGTTGTAAAAATATTGAACCTATGAAACATTCTATATGTTATAAACGTGACTGTTGTAAAGTTTATTAAAACTCTTAAATTTTATAGTAAATGATACTGATTATATACAATTTGTTATTCAGGATGTATTTCCACTCCAATTACTTCTTCATCCGCAGCAGCAGCAATTGGAGAGTGAATAAAGTGGTCGTACTTATCAAGATATGTTCTACATTTTTCACTGTCTAAATGATATGTGTCGTAAATATATTGCCTACTTAAATCGAAGTCTATTTGCTCCTTATAAGTCATCAACCATTTTGATATATTGAAATGATTACCTACAATACTTACCGCAAATGCACCCCCACTAATAGCATAAAGATTAACACCTTTTCTCACTTCAAACAAGTATTTTGCCAACTCTAAACATCCAAAATTGCAAGCACACCAAAACAAATAGTCATTATGTTGATGCACATCATAATCTAAATTTTCTTCGCAAATTAATATAACCAGACTGTGGCGATATGAGTAGAATAAGCAATGTTTAAAAATGTATTCTAGGGATATATCGATATTATTTCTATTTTCTTTATAAAATATAATAAGTTGATCGTCATTGAACCTTTCGGTGTCATTTAACATTGTTTTGAAAACTTCCGTTGTTGATGTCATCTCTTTGTTAATATTTTTGGTGTATTGATACACACGACAACACTAAGTATTTTATTCATTTTTTTAATATATCACTTTCCTTTCCAACCAAGAACCTTCATTTCATATTATAACTAATGCCTTTCATATCACACCTGCAAGACCTAAATTTCAAGTTTAAACATGTATTTTAAAATGTTATAATATACTTGTGACCTTCAATTCAGTGTTTTTCGTTAGAATACAACATTATATATATTTTATTATAAATATGAAACATTGTAAGTATTATGAAACATATTCTGGACCTAAATTGATAAAAGTAACAGTTGATGATATTGATATACTTTCAGATATAATTCCACTTTATGGAGAATCCAATAATTGGAATGAAACTTTATACACTGTACAAGATATTATAAATATAACAAAACAAGACATAATTGGCAAGACATTACGATTAGAATATCATCGTAATAACGGACATATTGATTGGACAGAAGTATCCCTTAAAAATGAATATGATATTTGGAATGGTCCATTGTTTCAA
>Ga0181417_1000192_pt1 | contig 20352 bp, 11 predicted proteins | sample 40SPOviralmetaG_FD_130142 | JGI IMG/M metagenome (GOLD analysis project Ga0181417, IMG submission 130142) | Marine viral communities from the oligotrophic San Pedro Time Series (SPOT) site, San Pedro Channel, CA, USA - 40 SPOT_SRF_2013-02-13 | ecosystem: Environmental > Aquatic > Marine > Strait...
ACAGCGTCTGGCTTATATTCTCTTTTTATCCCAATGGAGTGGAACTACGAAGGATTTATTGATGAGCACGGAAGCCCAGTCTTCAATACTCCGGATCATGAAGTCTTCGATCCACATGGGGAACTAATAGATATAGGTGTTATAGATAGTTGGCAAAATGAAGCTGACGGTTTAAAAAATGATCAAGACGCTTTAAACGAGTTTTACAGACAGTTTCCAAGAACTACTGAGCATGCGTTTAGAGATGAAACAAAAAATAGTATATTTAATTTAGTAAAAATATACGAGCAAATAGATTACAACGAAGAAATGTCTAGAACGTTAGGCATTACTAGAGGTAATTTTCAATGGGTTAACGGGGTAAAAGATTCACAAGTAATATTTTATCCAGACCCAAAAGGTAGATTTAAAGTAAGCTGGGTGCCACCACAAAACTTGCAAAATAAAGTTGTGATTAAGAATGGTGTAAAATATCCTGGCAATGAACACATGGGTGCTTTTGGTTGTGATAGCTACGATATATCAGGGACGGTAGACGGTGTAGGTTCTAAAGGCGCTTTACACGGGTTAACCAAGTTTAGCATGGAAGAGGCTCCGTCAAACATGATGTTTTTAGAATACTTAGCTAGACCACAAACAGCAGAGATATTCTTTGAAGACGTTCTAATGGCGTTAGTGTTTTACGGGATGCCTATACTTGCGGAGAACAATAAACCTCGTCTATTGTATTATTTAAGAAGACGTGGTTATAGAGGTTTTAGTATGAATAGACCTGATAAAGTATGGAACAAACTATCTACAGCAGAAAAAGAAGTAGGTGGAATACCAAACTCAAGTGAAGATATTAAACAAGCTCATGCAGCTGCAATTGAAATGTATATACAAGACCATGTAGGGTTAAAGCAAGATGGTAGTTACGGAACAATGTATTTCAACGATTTGCTTAACGACTGGGCTAAATTTGATATAAACAAAAGAACAAAGTTTGACGCCGCTATTAGCTCTGGATTAGCTATAATGGCGTGTAATAGACATCTTTACAGACCAAATGCACCAACAACAAAACCTAAACTAAACATAAGTATTGCTAGGTATAAAAACACAGGTAGTACATCTAAATTAATTAAAGAATAAATATGGCAGAGTCTGTTATAACAAGTTATTTTCCTTCTCAAGTAGTTAGTGATAGCGAAAAGAAAACCGTTGAATATGGTTTAAAAGTAGCAAAGGCTATTGAGCATGAGTGGTTTCATGTTGATAGGGGTTCTAACAAATATAGAACTAATCACAATAATTTTCACAAATTAAGACTGTATGCTAGAGGCGAACAGTCAATACAAAAATATAAAGATGAATTATCTATAAACGGTGATTTGTCTTATTTAAATTTAGACTGGAAACCAGTACCTATTATACCTAAGTTTGTAGACATAGTTGTAAACGGTATAGCTGAAAGAACTTTTGACATAAAAGCATATTCTCAAGATCCTTATGGTGTTTACAAGAGGACACAATATATGGAGGGTATTTTAGAAGACATGAACGCTAAAGCATACAAAACAGGCGTTTTGCAACAAACGGGTATTGATTTGTTTAAAAGTGAAATGGACGAGTTGCCAGAAACTCAAGAAGAACTAGATTTACACATGCAGTTAACGTACAAGCAGTCTGTTGAATTAGCTGAAGAACAAGCGTTAAATGTAATGTTAGATGGCAATAAGTACGAGTTAACTAAAAAAAGATTTTATTATGATTTAACAGTGCTTGGTATAGGCGCCGTCAAAACCTGCTTTAACACATCTGAAGGTGTTGTTGTTGACTATGTTGACCCTGTTGATTTAGTTTACTCTTATACTGAGTCACCATATTTTGATGATATATATTATGTTGGTGAAGTTAAAATGATACCTATAAATGAGCTTGTTAAACAATTTCCTGATTTAACAACTTCAGAGCTAGATGATATAGCAAAAAACAAGTCACACAACAAAAATAACTATAACACCGGCCACTCTTCATCTGTAGATGATAATAACAAAATACAAGTTTTGTATTTTAATTATAAAACTTATATGAACGAGGTTTATAAAATAAAACAAACTGGTAGTGGTGCAGATAAAGCAATAAAAAAAGACGACAACTTTAACCCACCAAAAAATCTTGACGGTAGTTTTGAAAAACTTGCTAAAAAATTAGAGGTACTTTATGATGGTGCTGTTATACTAGGTACTGATAAACTTTTAAAATGGGAGTTAGCTGAGAATATGATAAGACCTAAAAGTGATTACACTAAAGTCAAAATGAATTATAGTATTGTAGCTCCAAGAATGTATAGAGGTCGCATAGAGTCTTTAGTACAGCGTATTACTGGTTTTGCTGACATGATACAGCTTACTCATTTAAAGCTACAACAAGTTATGTCTAGAATGGTTCCAGATGGAATATACTTAGATGCAGATGGTTTAGCTGAGATAGATTTAGGTAACGGTACAAATTACAATCCTCAAGAAGCATTAAATATGTTTTTCCAAACAGGTTCGATTATTGGTAGAAGCTTTACTTCTGATGGTGATATGAACCCGGGCAAAGTGCCAATACAAGAAATACAATCAGGCAATGGTGGTGCTAAAATGCAAAGTTTAATAGGTACATACAACTACTATCTACAAATGATAAGAGACGTTACAGGGTTGAACGAAGCTAGAGACGCAGCAACACCTGATAAAAATGCTTTAGTAGGAGTGCAAAAACTTGCTGCGGCAAATAGTAATACAGCAACAAGACATATATTACAGGCTGGTTTGTTTTTAACGCAAGATGTTGCAGAAGGTCTGTCATTAAGAATATCTGATATACTAGAGTACTCACCAACAAGAGAAGCTTTTATACAGCAAATTGGAGCACATAACGTTGGCACACTTGAAGACATTAAAGAACTACACTTGTATGACTTTGGTATATTTTTAGAGGTAATGCCAGATGAAGAAGAAAAAGCCATGCTTGAAAACAATATACAAATGGCGTTGCAACAACAAAACATAGAGCTGGAAGATGCTATTGATCTTAGAGAAATTAAAAATATAAAACTTGCTAATCAGTTATTAAAAATACGTAGAAAAAAGAAAGCAGAAAAAGATCAGCAAATGCAAGAAAGAAATATGCAAATGCAGTCTCAAACAAATCAACAAGCAGCTCAAGCGGCAGCTCAAGCTGAAATGCAAAAAGAACAAGCTAAAACAGCTGCTCAGGCAGAATTAGAAAGTTTAAAGGCTAAGCTAGATGGAGACAAAATGATGCAAGAAGCTGAGATAAAAAAACAATTAATGCAAATAGAGTTTGATTATAACATGCAGTTAAGGCAAGCTGATACTCAAAACGCAAGCAACAAAGAAAAAGAAAAAGAAGATCGTAAAGACGAAAGAACTAGAATACAAGCCACTCAACAAAGTGAAATGATAGACCAAAGAAATAATGCAAAAGCACCTAAAAACTTTGAGTCTGCAGGTAATGATACTATAGGAGGGGGTTTTGATTTAGAATCTTTTGATCCTAGATAACAATTATTAATTATTATTATATTATATTATGGAAGAAAACGTAGAAAACGTAGTTGAAGAAACTACACAAGCAACTGAACAACCAGTTAAAGAAACTAAAAAACCAAAATTTAATGAAGACGGCGATTACGTTGTTGATTTAAACAAACCAAAAACAGATGAAGTTAAAGAAGATAACCCTGACGACAAGGGAGTGGTTGGAGTCGATGAAAATGCCAATACCACAGAAAAACAAGAAGAAGTACAACCGGAAGGTGAAGCACAAGAAACTCCAGTATTAGAAGAAGTTACTGAAGAAGAAGTTCAAGAGCAAGTTGAAGAAATACAAGAAGCTGTTGAAGAAGCTAAAGAAACTGGAAAAGCTTTGCCTGAAAACTTACAAAAAGTTGTAGACTTTATGGAAGAAACTGGTGGTACGCTAGAAGATTATGTAAGGCTTAATCAAGATTATTCTAGCTACGATGATATGACAGTATTAAGAGAGTACTATAAACAAACAAAATCTCACTTAACAGATGATGAAATTAGTTTTTTAATGGAAGACTCATTTTCATATGATGAAGAAGTTGATGAAGACAGAGAGATTAAAAAGAAAAAAATAGCGTTAAAAGAGCAAGTTGCCAACGCTAAAGCCTACCTGGACGGGCAAAAGTCCAAATACTATGAAGAAATTAAAGCTGGTTCTAGGTTAACTACCGAGCAACAAAAAGCTGTAAACTTCTTTAATAGATATAACAAAGAGTCAGAAGAAACTCAAAAAATAGCAGAAAAACAAACTAATCATTTTTTAAATAAAACTAATCAAGTTTTTAACGATAAATTCAAAGGTTTTGAATACAGTGTCGGAGATAAAAAATATCGGTTTAATGTGAACAATGCTAACGAGATTAAAACAACTCAAAGCGACATTAATAATTTTGTCAAAAAGTTTTTGAACGAAAACAATGAAATGTCAGATGCTAAGGGTTATCATAAATCTTTATACACAGCGATGAATCCCGATGCTATTGCTAATCATTTTTATCAACAAGGAAAAGCTGATGCTTTAAAAGAAAGTGTAGCAAAAGCTAAAAATGTAAGTATGGATCCTAGAAAATCTTTTTCTAACGATAATACAAGCGGTCCTAAAATGAGAGTGCTTAGCGATGATTCTACTGGTTTTAAGTTTAAAATTAAAAACAAAAATAAATAATAAATTTAAAAAAAATAAATTATGGCAATTACAGGTGTAGGTGCAGCTGGTTATACTCCAGCGCCCCTAAAACAAACGTTGGTCACTAATTACATTGACTTTACAGCTAATGGAAATGGGTGGGCTCAACAATATTTACCAGACTTAATGGAAGCGGAAGCTGAAGTTTTTGGTAATAGAACAATTTCAGGTTTTTTAGCTCAAGTAGGAGCTGAAGAAGCTATGTCTGCTGATCAGGTTATATGGTCTGAGCAAGGTAGATTACATTTATCGTACAAAAAAGTTCAATTAACAGCAAGTACAACAACAGGAACGTTGACTTTTAATGCAGATACTACAGATGCTGATGGAAAATCAGTTGAAAGTACAACAGCAAAAATATCTCACGGTATTAGAAAAGGAGATATGATTTTAGTATCAGATTCTGACGGAACTGCAAGAGGTTATGTTACTAACGTAGCGTTAACTGGAACAGACCATGCACATGGTGTGGTTACTTGGGAGCGTTATGACGGAGCGAGTATTGTTTCTAGCTCGCTAGGCGCTGGTGATGTATCAGTATTAGTTTTTGGTTCTGAGTTTGCTAAAGGTGGAAACGGTAGAGTAGGAGCTAACGCGCCAGTGTTTCAACAAAGAAACAACAAACCTATCATTTTAAAAGACAAGTATGAGGTTTCAGGATCTGATGCTGCTCAAATTGGTTGGGTTGAAGTTTCTGGTGAAGATGGTCAAAACGGTTATATGTGGTATTTAAAAGCTGCGGGTGATACTAAGTCTCGTTTTGCTGATTATTTAGAGATGGCAATGTTAGAGGCTGTTGATAATACATCTGGTACTACTTCTGATTCAAAAATTACTGGTACTGAAGGTTTATTTGATGCTTTAGAAACTAGAGGTAACGTGGCCAACACAATGACTGCAATGGCAGATTACGATGAGTTAATTCACGAGCTTGATGCAAATGGTGCTATCGAAGAAAACATGATGTTTATGGATAGAACTACTAGCTTACAGTTAGATGATATTTTAGCTGCTCAAAATTCTTACGGATCTGGTGGTACTTCTTACGGAGTATTTAGCAACTCTGAGGACATGGCATTAAATTTAGGATTTACAGGATTTAGAAGAGGTTCTTACGACTTCTACAAGTCTGACTTTAAATACTTAAATGACGCGTCTACTAGAGGGTTAATTAATTCTACTGATACTGCTAACGCTATTAGAGGAATTTTAATTCCAGCTGGTGTATCAACTGTTTATGACCAAGGACTAGGTAAAAACATTAAAAGACCTTTCTTACATGTTAGATACAGAGCTTCTCAAATGGAAGATAGAAAGTTAAAAACTTGGACTACTGGTTCGGTTGGAGCTGCTACTTCTGATTTAGATGCTATGGAAATGCACATGCTTTCTGAAAGATGTCTAGTTACTCAAGGTGCTAACAACTTTGTATTATTCAAAGGAGTTGCGTAAGCATTATTACTTAAGGATCGAGGCTTCGGCCTCGACCCTTTATTTTTATTAATTTATATTATATTATATTATGGCAAAAAAAGAAAAAACACAAAAGGTAGAGGTGCCTACTGTTAAAGCCCCAGTGGTTGAAACAAAAAAACCAACAAGAAAAGAACCAACTTATAAAACTATTGACGGTTGGGAATTAAAAGACAGAATGTACAGACTAACGGGGAATAAACAACCATTGTCTCATTGGTTTAAAAGTAGAGGTTTGTATTATTTTGACGAAGAACTAGGTTATGAAAGAGAAATAATGTACTCTGAAAACCAAAAAACAGTTTTTGTAGATGAAATGCAAGGACAAGTTGTTAGAGGAAGAATTATTTTTAGAAACGGTATACTAGCTGTGCCTAAAAACAAAGTTACTCTTCAAAAAATGTTATCAATATACCACCCTCAGGCTGGAAAATCTTGGGAAGAAGTTTCTAAAACAAAAGAGGCTAAAGAGGATTTAGAAGATATAAACATAGAAATAGACGCTTTAATTGCGGCTAGAGAAATGGATATAGACATGGCTGAGGCAATTATGCGGGTAGAGGTTGGTTCTAAAGTTACAGAGATGAGCTCTAAAGAGCTTAAAAGAGATTTACTTATATTTGCTAAAAACAACCCTGAGATGTTCTTAGAACTAGCTAATGATGACAATGTTCACCTTAGAAATATTGGTATTAAAGCAACTGAAATGAACATAATAAAGTTATCTCCAGACCAAAGAGTTTTTATGTGGGCTTCTAATGATAGAAAACTAATGAACGTTCCGTTTGATGAACATCCATACTCAGCTTTAGCCGCTTGGTTTAAAACTGATGAAGGTATGGAAATATTTTCAAGTATAGAAAAACGATTAAAATAATCAAACTGTAGGAGCAGTCGCTCTTCGGGGCGATTGCAAACTACAATAAAAAAAATTATGGCAGTAAACGTAGACAAAATATATCAAAGAGTGTTAGCAATAGCTAATAAAGAACAAAGAGGTTATATAACACCTCAAGAGTTTAATTTATTTGCCAACCAAGCTCAAATGCAAATATTTGAGCAATATTTTTATGACATAAATCAGTTTGGTAGAGCACCTGGAAACACAACTCCATACTCAGATATGCTAGAAATATTAGATGAAAAAATATCAGAGCTGTCATGCTCTTTTTATAGCTTAACAGATGGTGCTTACCAAAGCTACGCTACAGGTACAAAAGGAACGGCTCAAGCTTTGCCAGCTGATTTGTATAGATTAGGCACTGTTTGATACTATTGGGATAACGATTACATTGAAGCAGAATACATACCACAAAATGAGTTTAGATATTACGCAAACTCTTCTTTAGCAAGACCCGCTAACGACCAACCTGTTTATACTAGAGATAAAGATGGTATAAAAGTATGGGGTCAAAATACTACTACAGCACGTATAATACAAAGAAATACAAATGTTTTTATAGACTATGTTAAAATACCAGGTTATTCAACTGAGGCTGTAAACTGGGGTTACACAGAAATAAACGGAGCTGCACTTTACAATGCAACTAGCTCAAAAGATTTTCAATTACACGTTTCTGAAGAAGTTGAGTTAGTTAATAAAATATTACAATTAGCAGGAGTTGCTATAAAAGACCCTACTATTGCTACAACAGCTGCTCAGCAAGACGCGGCTAAAGTTCAACAAGAAAAATTATAATAAATGGGATTATTTACACAGGAGCAAAAAAGGTACTATACTAAAATACAAACTATAAATCAACAGGCTAGTGGTTTAACACAGCTTAGCACATTTGATTTATTAAACCCATTACCACCTACTTCAAACGACCCTACTACAAATTCGTACAACACGGATATGATTGTAAAAGTAAACGGCGTTGTACTAAGTAATATAAATTACTCTTATATAAAAGGAACACCTGAAATAGTTTTTGGTAGAAAAAGGTTGGTTAGAAGATCTGGTACTGGTGTACAAATAGCTTCTAATGGTGGTACTTACGCAACAACAGGCGTTCAAGTTGGTGATGTTGCTGGTTCTATTATAACTTTAGCTGCTGAAAACACAACAATGCAAGTCGGTGACATTATAGCTATTGACCCTGCTAGCAACGCTGCTTCACACACTACCACCTCTGTAGCTCAAGGAGATGGTACTAAAGTTTCGCCATCTGAAGCTATATCTATATATAAAATAGCTGATGACAATATTACTGTAACTTTAAATAAACCAGTTAGAATTGAAAACAGTACTTATATATACTTTTTTAGTTATAGTTGGATTAGTGATATAACAGACACATCTACGTCCGACTGGAGTCAAAATCATATACCAGTAACACAAGTATCTACTCAAGTTCCTCCTGGTGCTGTGATTGAAATATTTAACTCACACAACAACGAAACTGGTAACTATCAAAACATATCGCTAAAAGAAATTATAAACAACTTTATGGTTTCAATGGTTGGTCAAGGTAAATTAATACCAAAAATAAAAAGAGCTGATGTTGCTTTTCACGCTAGAAGAGCACAACAAGAGTTAAGCTACGATACTTATAGATCTAGCAAATCTCAAGAAATAGAAATACCATCGTCTTTAACAATGCTATTGCCTCATGACTATGTTAACTACGTGAAAATGTCTTGGTGTGACGATTCTGGTATTGAGCATATTATATATCCTCAATCTAAAACTAGCAATCCTACAGCTATAACACAAGATGTTAACGGTGCTTATACGTACAACTCCGATGGAACTTTAGCTACAACAGACTCTAACACATGGGCAAAGTATAAAGCGCATACACCTTCTGAAAATACAAAAGATGATTATAATTACGACAACGAAATGTACGATTTAAACATGGGTCAAAGATATGGCGCAGACCCTGTTCACACGCAAACAAACGGCTCGTTTTTTATAGATAATAATAAAGGTAATATACATTTTAGTTCTAACTTATCTGGAAAAACTGTAACACTTAAATATCTAAGCGACTCAATGGGTACGCTAGACGAAATGGTTGTTCACAAGTACGCTGAGGAAGCAATGTACAAGTGTATAGCATACGCTGTAATATCTAGTTTAATTAACATGCCAGAGTATATTGTTAGAAGAATTAAAAAAGAACGGTTCGCAGCGGTTAGAACAGCCAAGCTAAGACTATCAAATTTAAAGACAGAAGAATTAACTCAAATACTTAGAGGTAAATCTAAGCAAATAAAACACTAGTATATGCCAGAGATTAAAAACAATTTCACGTCGGGTAAGATGAACAAAGACCTTGACGAGAGATTATTACCTAAAAATGAATACAGAGATGCGTTGAATATTGATATTGCTACAACAGAAGGTAGTGACATTGGGTCAGCGCAAAATTCTTATGGTAATGTAAAAATTTCAACAATAGGTGTAGCTGGTGCAAAGTGTGTGGGTAGTATATTAAATCCAGAAAATCAAAAAATAATATGGTTTGTTTCTGGTACATCTCAAGATGTAATAGCAGAATACGATCAGTCAACACAACAAGTAGAAGCTATATTAGTAGATAATCACGGTGGTAACACTTCGTTTTTAAATTTTACCGATGAATACCTAATAACAGGTATAAATGTTATTGATGGTATGCTTTTTTGGACAGATGGTAACTCAGAGCCTAAAAAAATTAATATTGATAGGTTTAGCAAGGGTACTGATGCTAGCGATCCATTTACAACAACTTCAAAGTTTGTAGATGCAAACAATGTAGTTACAAGTAACAATGTACTAGAAGAAGATATAACAGTTGTTAAGCAATATCCTTTAAACGCACCTTCAATTGATCTTTTTAGAGATATTGCAGGAACTGGTGACCCTAGCTCTTGTACAGTTTTTACTCCAGAAAACACAACAAGAACTTCTTGGGGCGCTATATTTGGAGCTGGATCTACAGACTCTGTAGAGTATTACAATACAGTTTTTAAAAGAACACTAGATGGTAATGTAACAACAAGCACAGTTCAGTTTAATGATACTGATGATGGTGGTAACCTTAGTAACAGCCCATATTGGAATAATGTTGTTGTAGGTATGACCATGACTGACGAAAACGGTAAGGCAATAAAAAATCCAGTAGATAACACTCCAATAGGCGTTACTGTTAAAGACGATGCAAATCACCGCTTAACTGTTTCAGCTGTGCCTTCTTTTGTTATTAGTGGCGTAACAGTAGTTCATAACGACGCTACAATACAACATACCGCAAACTCTAACATTGTAGTTGGGGCCTATGTCATTGGTACAGGTATTGCTGCAGGTACTACGGTTTTATCTATAACAAACTCTACTACTTTTGAGCTTTCTAACGATGCCTCAGGTAATTATACTGGTGGATCTTTAACAATAACACCTTTGGGCAATAATTCAAAAGTTGGTTTTAGATGGTCGTTAGCACCCCATAGAAACGAATCTTTTTGGAAATACGTAGATAACACTGGAGCTTTAAAACTAAAACCAGAGGGAACAACCTCAAACAGCAATTTACTTAATGAAAATGGCGCTACAGTTTTTGATGAGAACAACAACGTAATTAGAACTCAAAAATTAGTTTTTAACCCTAGACCTAACTTTATAGAAAACGATGTTGTTGTTTTATCTGCTCCAAATACAACATCAACGTCTAGTTCTAGCGCAGAGGTAAAAATAAGAATAAGGTTATTATCAGAAGACATTTGGAACGATCCTGTTCACTCAAATCAATATAGAAAAGTATTTAATTTTAAAATACTTTCAATTGACAACGAAGTATTAGCAATGCCAACCGCAGATCTAAAAAATTGGAATGCAACAAGAGAAACAAGCACGTCTATATTTGAAGATAAATTTCCAAGATTTGCTTATAGATGGAAATACATAGATAACGAGTATTCCTGCATATCCGCATTTACCGAAGTAGCTTTTTTACCTACAGAAGAGGGTTATAATTTTGACTCAGCTTTAGGTGCTAATACAAACATACAAAATACTGTTAGTAAAATTGTATTAAAAGATTTTGATACTACACCACAAGATGTTGTAAGTTTAGATGTTTTAATTAAGTTTTCAGATAGTCAAAGTATATATAAGTATAAAACTATAGACAGCACAGATCTTGCATCGTTAGTAACGCTTGAAATTACTTCTGATCAAATACATGCTATGCTTCCTAGTAATCAAATATTAAGACCTTATGATAACGTTCCTAAGTCGGCTAAAGCTCAAGAAATAACAGCAAACAGACTGTTATACGCGAACTACACTAATCAATACAATATTGACGAAGAACCTAGGTTTGAGTTGTCAGTACAATCATCTAAATTAGAAGCTAATCAAGCTTTAAAATCTGTAAAATCACTAAGAACATATCAACTAGGAGCTTCTTTGCTAGATAAGTTTGGTAGACAAACTCCAATTTACTCTCAAGCTGATACTTGCACTATAACTCTTAGTCAAGAAGAAGCTTATACAGCTAATAACTTTTTTGTAACAAACGACTTTGTTTATCCAACCTGGGCAACGCACATAAAACATTATATAAAAGAACCAAAAGGTGAATTTTATAACATTACAATGGATAGGATTTATGAGGCAGAGACTGAAGATTTTGTTTGGATTTCTTTTCCATCAAGCGATGTTAATAAAGTTTCTGAAGGAGATGAAATAGTATTAAAAAAAGCCCACGACACTAGTCAACCTATATTGCCTATACCAAAAACAATAAAGTATAAAGTTATAGCTAAAGAAGCAAACGCTCCTGATGTTATAAAGAGCAGAAGAAACCTTATAGGTAGATTAGAAAATCAATTGTTTGGTACTGATGGAGATGCTTCTACTGGCTACCCTGTAGAAGGTGGTATAGTTGTTAGGTTAAGGGGTACTGATGGTGTTGGAGCTGATAGTAGGCTTTCTAGCATGGCTGACGCCACTTCTAGCGATAGATATATAAGAATAGGGTCTTATATTAAAAACACAGTTTCAAATTTTTATGAGGTAGAAAGTATAGTAAAAGAAGATGTTAACGATGATGGTGATTTTACTGATAACGTTGATTACTACGAAATTTTACTTAAAAAGCCTTTTGGTAGTGATATTAATTTTACTGCGCCACCACCTGGTAGTACTACTAGAACAGAGTACTTTGAGTTGTATGAGCAAGAGTTAAAAGAATATGATGAAGAGTTTCAAGGTAGATTTTTTGTAAAAATATTAAAAGACGACTACTTAAAAGAAAACGTAACAGAGGTTTTAGGCGCTGACGGAACAAACTTTGGTATAGTTTCTACACAACCAATGTCTTGGATTCAAAATGTATACACAAGTGAAGGTGCAGATCAAGAAACAGGTTTTGGAGATAACGCAGCTAAAACAAATGTTCATGGTAACATGAATGCTAGTTTCTTAAAAACTTATAGTTGGCCAAGCCATGTAATTATAAAAGTAAATCAAACAGGTGGTAACAGTGATGAGATTATTTTTGATGATATTGCTGGGGTTGCTGTTGGAAACAAAATAGAGCGTGAAGTAACTCTTTACGGTGGCACAATAGCGTATCAAAGTATTCTTAACTCTGTACAAGTACCTATCACAGTACAAAGTATTGACGATAGTACTAAAACAATTACTTTTTCTGATCCTTTTCCTTTTGGTAATGACGATAATTTTAAAATAAAATATCAAGAAAGAATATCAGATGATTTAAATGTATGGGCAGAAGACGGTGACGACCCTGATATTTGGGTTCCAGGAACAATGAAAAATTATTGGTCTTACAGAGGTGCTTTAGAAGACAAAGTTTACCATAATGGGCAGTTAGTAGGCCCGCAAAGATGGGCTATTGACCAAGCTTGGAGCTTTTTTCAAGGTGAAACACCAGAAAACAGCCCTATATCTATTTTTGACCTAACAAAACCAACAGGTTTTAGAGCTATGGGGCATGGCTTTGTGGTGGGGCAAACAACGTGTACTTTTAGGATATTTAACTTAGGGCCAAGAACTGGTGGTTATACTTTTCATAGTAAGACAGGTCCTAGTAGACAACATATAACTGAGAACTTTACGCTTTTTCAAAAACTACAAAAATCAGGAACACAATTTAGATGGACAGAAGATCCTACTTCTACAGTATACACGGTTGAACGAGCTTTATTTGTCGATGTAAATAACCATACAAATGTTAAGCAGGATAATTATTATTCGCACAGGCATAATCAAGGTGTTAAGTTTCATTTAGAATTAGACAAACCTATAGCTTGGTCGCCTTGTCAAAGATATTACAACGAAACAACACAAACAAACGATGGCTCAGTTGCTAATCCTGGTAAAATAAAACCTTACTACGGCACGCAAAACTCTGCCGTTGCAACTAACCGCTCTGAATTACAAATATTAAACCCTGTAACAGAAGGTCAAACATTTAATAGTGATAGTCCAGCTGTGTTTGAAGTGTTACCAAAAGAACTTAGTGATTTAAATCTTTATTACGAAACACCAAAAACGTCTTTAATATTAAAAGATGATATGTATATAGAGCGAAATGTTTTAAAACCAAACGGATCTATAGACGTAAACGTTTTTGTTGCTGATGCTCAAATAGTTATTGTAGATAGTGCGCTTATGGAGCCTGCTTTTTACATAAAAGGAAGTTCTCCTTTTAATGAACAAGTTAAGCATGTTGAAGAAGGTTCTTATGTTACTATTTATACTAAAGATTTAAACGGAAACACTAAGTTTAAGCAAAAACTATTAATTAAAAATGGTGTTGATGCACCTGGAACTCCTACAAGAACTATTAATCAAGATAACAGTTATAGTGGTAGCGCAAGAAATTATTTCTACTATAAAGTTCCGCTTAACTGGTACAATTGCTACGCTTATGGTAATGGTGTTGAATCAAACAGAATACAAGATGCTTTTAACGAGCCTACAATAGACAAAGGGCCTAGAGTTTCAACAACTTTTATGGGTCAGTATGAAGAAGAAACAAAACCTAATGGTATAATATTTTCAGGAATATACAACGGCGCAAGCTCTGTCAACAACCTCAACCAGTTTATAATGGCTGAAGGTATAACTAAAGATTTAAATCCTTCTTACGGGTCTATACAAAAATTATTTACTAGAAACACAAATGTTATATCTTTTTGTGAAAATAAAACTTTAAAAATATTAGCAAATAAAGATGCTTTATTTAACGCTGATGGAACTAAAAACGTTACGTCAACTAAAAAAGTTTTAGGCCAAACAGTTCCTTTTGCTGGAGAATTTGGTATATCTAAAAACCCTGAGTCTTTTGCTAGTTATGGTTATAGAATTTATTATACAGATAAAAATAGAAATGCTGTTTTAAGACTTTCTGGTGATGGTATAACAAATATATCTGACAAAGGTATGTCAGCGTTTTTTAAAGAAAATTTATCTAACGCTGGTGATATAATTGGTAGTTACGATGAGGACAAAGATACTTATAATTTAACGTTAAATTCTAAAACAGTTAGTTTTGCAGAAAGAACAGACGGTTGGACAAGTTTAAAATCATTTTTACCTGAAAACGGTTTTTCTGTAAGTGGTGATTACTACACTGTAAAAAATGGCGAGTTGTATCAGCACAACGCTAATTTACTGCGAAATTTTTTCTACGGAGTTCAATATGAATCTTCTATAAAATTTATATTTAACGACGAGCCTGCTTTAATTAAAAACTTTAATACATTAAACTATGAAGGAACATCGTCTAGAGCTTATAGTAACGACGATGATAACATTGCTTTAATAGCTAGTGGTTGGTATGCTGACTCTGTAGAGACGTCTGATCAGTCTGGTCAAGTTGTAGAGTTTAAAGAAAAAGAAGGTAAATGGTTTAATAACATTATAGGTGTTGCAACAACTGACACAAGCATAAATACTAAAGAGTTTACTATGCAGGGTTTAGGAACAATACCTACTAGTGGTGTTTCTGTTGGTGATGGAACTCATGTTACCAGATACACACACACTGTTTTTGCATACGCTCCAGAGTCACCAGATCCTACTGTGACTTTAGTTGGAGGAATTTTTGGTAGTGGTGGTGGTAACTCTTACCCTACAAGTGAAAGCGGTAACCCAGCTGCAGTAGGAGAAGCACACGTAAACTCGGGATTTACAGTTAATACAGTAAACAAAATTACAGGTACGGCCATTACTAGTCTTCGTTATTTAAGAAACATATGTAATGATTTAATATTTGGAGAAACTTATACTATAACAGCAGACATAACGGTGTCAGCAAATCCAAACAATAAAACAGTTGGTTTTGTTGGCGCTGGATTACCAGCTTCAGTGAGAATAGACTCAACAGGTGTTATATCACACACTTGGACAGTTACTAAAAACACTAATATATCTTTGTTTAAAGGTAAAAACGTGGCTTGCGTAATTGACAATATATCTGTGATGGTAACTCCTCAAGAACAACCAAGGCATCCTAAGTTTAGAATAAACACGTCATCAAACGATGCTACAGTTGATACATTTAAAACTTCAGTTACAAACGCAGCCGATACATTAATAAATAACGATGCTTATAATGGTGGTAATGACACGGTTGCTTTTTATGTTCACCCACTAGTTGTTAACGGTGCTAAATGGGCTGTTCAAGCTAGTGGCATTACAGTCTCTGAGTCTTCAGATCCACTTAATTTTTTAAGAAATTTCAACAACAACAAGACAGATGGTTATATAAACAATGGTTCTTGGACAGCTAGTAATAGTTATCAAGGAACACACTCTAATGTTGTAAAAGTTGAAATCAATATAGTAGGTACAATGCCTTCGTGGAATATAGATTCAATATTAAAATTTGTAGTAACACCAACTTTAACTCAATCATAATATGTCAGGAATAATTCAAACATCAACTTTAAATTGTACAGAAAACGCTGTATCAACTTTTTCTTTACTAGGTGTTCCAATGACAACAGCAACTTTGTTTACAAAAACATTCACAGCTGCGGCTAATCACATTTTTAAAAAAGCACCTTCAATAAACTTAAACAGCGTTGCTGATAAAAATAGTTATACAATTGTTGTAAACGACACTGGGTCTATAGCTGGTGGCAACTTAACAGTAAGATCTTTCGTTGTAAAATACAAATACCCATTAAAAGCAGTGTCAGCGGATGCAATAACTTTTATAGCTAGAGCAGAGCTTGATATAGCTAATTCTGTAGCTAAAATATACAACTACAACTTTAACGACAACTGGGTAACTTATAGAGGAGAAAGTAGGTTGTTAACAATATACGGCGACGAGTCAGATGCTAACAACCCAGCTGCAACACTAACGCTTGATTTTAAAAGAGGAAGCACCTCTATAAGAGTTGCTCCTGACGGATCTACTGGTTCTGGCACAGTAACAATACCACAGGGTGGTGTTTATGAAGAAGTTATAACATTTCCATCAAGAACCGCAAACACTTCGTATTCTTTAGTTTTAACGCAGATAGCTAACAACTCTTTTTTAAGTCTTCCTACACCAAAAACAATACCAATAAATCAATATATAGATCCAACTACAGAGATTAAAATAACAGAAACTGGCACTGATTTTTTAGTTTTAGGTGATACTATAAGTTTTAAAGGTGAACCTTTTTCAAACCCAGATAAAGACGCTAGTTTTTTATGGTACATAACAACTCAGTCTGACGCAGCGCCTTTAAAATACGTTGGAACTTTTGATAGGTCTGATTTTTCTGGAGCTAACTTTAGAAATGGAACAAAAAGACTTCCTGGTGGAACAATATTAGACTTTAATGCTTTGTCAGTAGAAATATACCCTACTATAACAGGTGTTACTGCTGGGGCAACAACTGGAACGGCAATAACTTTAACATCAGCAACTAGTGTAGTTAAAGGTATGCGTGTAACTGGTAGCGGTATAACTCATACTGGTGAAAACTCTACTTATGTCACAGCTGCAAGCGGAACCTCTGTTACTTTAAGCAAAAGTAGCACAATAGCTAGTGGAACAACTATAACTTTTCATTCTGTTGCTGAGGTTTATGGTCAAGTTACTTTTAAAACAATAGGTACAGTTGATAGAATTGGTAACAACGCCTGTATTTTAAACGCTGCTAATATCATAGGTATTAACCAAGCGCCGACACCTACCTTTACAGGTGTTGTTAGTATAAGTGCTGAAGAAGCTGGTAGTTTTACTGGTATGACACCTACGGCAACTGACGCTGAAAGTGACACGATTACGTTTAAAGTTACATTAATGCCTCAACACGGTACGTTTAAATACACGGACGCACAAAATAACTTGCAAACCGTAACTTGTACCGGGCAAACTTTAACTAGCAACAACACACTTCACGCTACAACTAAGCTTTTACAATACAAACCAGCTGATGGAAACAGTAACAACACTTCTTTTCAGTATACGGTTGAAGACCCACACCACGCTGCCGTATCTACAACAATAACACTTAACATAGCTGCCGGATAAAATAAATAAACATGCCTAGAATAGATATAAAATTACCTTTACCACTAAATCCTTCATTAACAGCAAAGCTAGCAACAGCTGCCAGTGACACTGAAGATACTCCAGACACTGGTGCTTGGGATATTATATATTTTTGTAAAGTAAATTTTTCTACAGGCAAACAGATAGGTGATGTGGTTAGGTTAGGTGAGTGTATAGCATTGACAAACCCTAGTGCTGAAGATGAGTTGACAACATATACTATAGGAGTACAAACAACTGGAACAGAATTATTACCCGTTGCTGGTGATTATGTATTCTTTGGTAAAGATACAAAGATAAACACCTCTGGAGTTAGAGGTTACTACGCGGAGGTTGAAATGAAAAACGATTCAAACTCGCAGGCTGAGTTATTTTCAGTAGGCGCAGAAATAAGTCCTAGTAGTAAATAAAACAAAATAAGTGTAATTATAATACAAAGAAATTAATATGGTAATAGATCCGGTAACGGCAAAATTTTTAGTAAGCACAGGTGTATCTGTTTTAGGCAGCTTGTTCGGTCGTAAAAAACGAAGAAAAGAGCTTAAAGCCGCTAATGCTGAGCGAAGACAAATGAAGCAGCAATACATGAATTTAGATTTTAGTAATCCTTATCAAAATTTATCAAATCCTTATTCAAGTATGGAAAATCCTATGGAAGACTTAACTGTTAACTTAAAACAAGCAGAGTTTAAAGCAGAACAGCAAGCGCAAAGAGACGTTAATGTTTTAGATGCGTTAAGAGGTTCCGCTGGAGCTTCTGGGGCGGCTGGTTTAGCGCAAACAGTATACAATCAAAAGGTTAAAAAAGGACAAGAAGCTTCTGCTAGTATAGGCTTACAAGAGTCTGCTAATCAAAAGGCAGCTTCAATGGCTCAAATGAAAATGAATCAACTTGAAGCGGGGCAAGAAGCAAAAAATCAATTTTTGTTTGCTAGAGGAGAAAGAGAAACTCAAAAATTAGAGCAGGATAGAACAGAAACGCTATATGGTATGTCAATGCAAAGAGCTGCAGCTGCTCAACAAGCTAAAAACGCAGCCACAAAATCTTTAATTGGTGGAGTTGGTAGCGCTCTTACTGGTTATGCTGGAACAGCTGTTGGTGCCGGTAATATAGACAAGTTTTTTAGTGGTCTCTTTCCTGGAGATGACAAACCTAAATAATATAAAATATGGCAAATAAAAATTTATTAACAGCAAACCAAATGTACGTTGACCAACAAAATTTTGACGTTGGTGGTGAGATAACAAAACAGTTTGGTAACGTAATGAAAGGTTATAATGACTTCAAAGTAAAGTTAAATGAAGACGCAATGTCAACTGCTGAAGATTTAAACGCTGATGCTGTCGGTGTTGATCTTATGTCTGGAGAAAGTCAAGAGTGGATAACTGGTGAGTTTGATCGTTTAGGCACGGAAATTGCTACGGCTAGAGCGAGCGGTAATAAAAAACTTGTTAGAAAACTTGAGACGGAAGGTGCTGAATTAATAGGTGTTCAAAACCAACTAGGTAATTTGTTAAAAGAGCATGCTGAAAACAAGCTTGCTGGCAACTATTCAAAAAGTGCTGATCAAGACATGTTAGATATGCTTATGACAAAGCAATACACCATAGGTAGAAACAAAGCTGGGCAAGTTGTTGTTAACTTTAACAAAGATACAGATCAATTTTTAACAGGTAAATTTGATGAAGATCCAGCGAAAAAAGAGGCAGAAATAAAAAGAATAGAAACCGCTATTGCAGCGTCGGGAAGTGATAGCGATAAAGAGCTGTTAGAAAAAGAACTCGCACAAATTAAAGGTAAAGGTTTTGAAAGAGACTGGCAAGAAGAAGGTATATTGCTAAAAGACCTTGACAAACACATAAGAGTTAAAGACGACGCACAAGGGTCGGACTATAGTGATCAACTAGATGAGTTAGCAAAACAATCGCAAAAAGGAGTGGGCTTTGCAGCGTCAAAGGACAAAACTCAAAAAATAATTAACGCAGCAACAGGAACAACAGACCAACTTCAAACAGCTTTGTTTGATGATGTTTTTTTACAAGATGGCAAAACTTTAGCAGAGTTATGGGCTGAAGATCCTAAGCACAAAGATTTAGATCCTAATAAGTATTTAAAATCTAACGGTTCTGAATACTACACCTATGAATCAGAGTTGAAAAAGTGGACTAGAAATAAACTGTTAACTGCTGCAGAAAACCACCACGGTAAAAACGCCGAAACTTACGGGCAAATGAGTCAAAATGAAAAAGTAACATCAAATGCTGTTAAAAATATTGATAATTTTTTAGCAATAGAAAATCCAACTCCAAATGACATGCTAATGTTAGGTAATGCAACAACTAAAATAGAAATGGCAACCGATGAAGACGATGGTGTTGAGATTTATGTAATTAAAAGATGGAGCAATGGAGACTGGGTTGAGTTTCAATCAATAAGAAGAGATACAGACCCAGCTGTCACAAAAAGAGTGTTTCAAAATGCTTTAGGAGCTAACGAACAAGTACAGTAAATAAAATTATATATGGCTGAAATAAAATTAAAACCTATATACATAGACGGTGAAGATATTGGTGTACCTGGATCTGA
>Ga0181417_1000196_pt1 | contig 20197 bp, 13 predicted proteins | sample 40SPOviralmetaG_FD_130142 | JGI IMG/M metagenome (GOLD analysis project Ga0181417, IMG submission 130142) | Marine viral communities from the oligotrophic San Pedro Time Series (SPOT) site, San Pedro Channel, CA, USA - 40 SPOT_SRF_2013-02-13 | ecosystem: Environmental > Aquatic > Marine > Strait...
ATTTCCGGTGAGATAATAATTTTTGCCAAAAAAACTAATTAATTGCGATTTTCCACCGATTTCCGCATACTTTTAGGGAAAATGGGGGGAATTCCTGGATATTTTGTAGAAGTGTCTTGTAGATTTTGTACAGGTACAAATATTTTTTCAAGTTGTGAGCATAATTCGTCACAATTTGAAATTTATTAATTTATTTTGCTTACTGAGAATATTTTTGTAGAATACACAATTTTTACACCATATTACGTCATAATTTAATATTTATTCATATTTTATTACAAACCACCACTAAATCCCTTCTCTCGTAACAATTTTATTAAATTACTTTTCAATTTATCATAATATTCACATCTCAGTACATTATACGCATTTTTAGTAAATATATCCTCCATTTTGTATTTTTCGTTGTCTTTCATCATTTCTGTTATTTCGAACTCATCATATATACAATAGCTGTCTCTCTTCAATATACTTTTCTCCGCCAATATATCCTTCGACCAGTATATAGGTATAGTGCCTCCCATGAAAGCTTCAAATATCTTTTCTGAACAATAATGAGAGTCGAAATGACTTTCAACACAAACACTATATATAACACCACTTAAGTATTCTAACTTATCCTTTCTCAGCGGCCCGATTTTGGGCTTGTTGCCATTCCTCCATTTACCAACATATTCCATTTTACCATATTTATTTATTTCATCAGATACCTTTTTACGCATACCTGTTGGATCATGACGAGCTATACACGATCCAAATATGCTCTTCTCATTATTCATATTCATACTACGCATTTCATTCACATAAGTTATTAAATTATCACTAGCATCGTTCATATTATATTTGGGAACGTATAATAACCATAGTGGAAAACGCTGCCTCTTTCGAGATTCATCCGTTTCTTCAAAGTTTAATATTAAATCATAATGTTCCTCTATATATTCTGAATTATATTGACTATACGTTTTGTTTTTCCAAGCCTCACCTGAAAATAATACTTTAACTCGACCAGGACAATTCTCTACACGTGTCCTTTCACCAAACACAGAAGCAAATAATATATCTGTTCTTGAATCTCCAGGATTCACACACTCTATGTTATCAAAATTTGCTTTCATATACTCTACAAACCAATTCTTAGCCTTCTTATCTGGTTCATTCCACCAATTCATTACTGCTATCCTCAATTTACTCATACTATATATCTAATCACACATTATAATAGTACTCTTAACTCAATATCATCTAAATATTTTTCTCCAAATACCCTGAACCTTCACCTTGAAAAAATATATCACCACTTGTATCGTGTAATCGTAGGTTAGGACGTAGTTGAACTATAGAAGAATTAGAATTTTTTGAAATACCAACTGATGAGATTACTTGTTTGCCATCAGAATTGCGACTAGAATCAGTATGGTACAAATCTACGACACTTTGTGTCAATTCACTTCGTTTAATGTCGCTTTCATTCAAATTAACAAGCTTTATTTTAGAATGACGTTTCTCCACACTTTTTAATGTATTATGATGAAGGATAAATTTATTTTGAAACTCTTCTAAACCAGATTCTGTGCCAGGTGGTAGATCAGATTGTTCTAAATCACCATTCACGACGAGTTTACTACCATTCCCCATACGTGTAGCAACCATGAACATTTGTTTCGGTGAAGAATTTTGCATTTCATCAGCAATTACATACGCATTATGAAATGTTCGACCACGCATATATCCAATCGGACAAATTTCGATGATATTTCTTTTACGCAAAGATTCCGCCTGCTTTGTCCCAAAATATATACGAAATACATCCATCATAGGTTCGATCCAAGGGTTCATTTTATCATCCATAGAGCCAGGAAGATACCCGATCTCTTCCTCGACAGGCACAATCGGTCGTGTTATGATTATTTTCTCTACTTGATCACTCTCATACGCATTCGCAGCACAAATACAAGCAAATAGTGTTTTTCCCGTTCCGGCTGGTCCAATTCCTAAAATCATATTTGTATTTTTATTCAATAGTGTATTGATATACTGTTGTTGGTTGAATGTTGGCATGTATTTTCTAAAATCGACCGTTTTGGAATGATTTATATTCAAACTGGTTTTCACACGAGATATCTTCATACAAAGGCTTGTATGATAAGGTTTATATGGTAAGGACTTTCGTGCGTGAAAAAATGTGAAAATATAAGGCAACCACAAAACAAAAGCTAAATAACTAAGCATCAATATACTACCTCTATGTATTTTTATATTATATCATTTACGAAATAGAAATAAATTGTGTCTCACATACTATTATCAGGCGACATAAACGCCATAAGATCTGTACTAGCGGTGCTAACTGTATCATCTAAGCTATTAAAGCTATTAGTTCTATCTTCAATTGTTGTCTCACCTTCATCCAATGTTGAAAAATCTTGTTCTACCTCTCCTTCACCTTGAAAAAATATATCACCATTCGCAACATTCAACATTTCACCACTCCAATCATCCATACTATTATTTAATGACGCATCTAATCCTTCAGAAATATTGCTCAAATTATGTAAATCGTTAGGATTTACTTCTATTTCTTCCATTTCATCAAAACCATCTCCACCTGGTACTATAAAAGGTCCTGCTATTTCTGATATATCTTCTATTGATGTTTGGTCAGGGTTTCCTCCTCTCATAGAACCAATACTATCATCATCACTTACATAGAAGTCACCTAATAATCTTTGTCCTCGATCTACATATACGTTAGATGCTATTCTAGCTTTATAAAATTTTTCCATTAAATTACCCATAATACCCTTTAACATTACTATATAATTTCTGAACACATCATGTAATGGCATAACACCTAATGATGTTGGCACTTGCATATTAAAAAATCTCTGTGTTGATATTGGGTATTCTAACTTATCTTCGTCAAAGTCTGGATTATGTCTCATTCTTGATACTTGTTCGTATTTTATTATTATTTCCTCAAAACTTTCACGCACTGAATATACAAATACCATCGCAGGTTGAACTGAATTCATATATGTTACTAATCTTTTATAAGCCTTGAAATATATTTTTCCTTGTTCTGGTTCATCCACGTCCTGACTTAGTGCATGAGATACTTCATCCTCACTTATATACATTTGTTTTAGTCTATCAAGAACTTTTTCGATAAATAAATTTATTACACGTTTTATTCTTGATGTTACATAAACTTTATATTCTTCAGCAGCATTTAATATTATCTCACGTGTGTCTTTATGATGTTTTGGAGATAGTAAATTTCCTACTGTAGCGTTAAGTCCTCTTGGTAATGTTGGTATTCTCGCTTCATCTTCTAGTAATGGCTTGAGATAATGTTTCATATAACCGAATAGTTCTTTTGTTCTATCATCTATTTTTGTAATAAATTCTCTAGCTATTTTTTGCTCATCTGATGTAAAAGATTCGTTCATATATATATATTATAGTTATATTTAATTATTTTTATTAAATATGGTTATTCTTAAATATGCGATTTTTCCTAGAAAACGCTCTCATTTTCATTTTTATTAAAAATATTTGTTACCATCTGAAAAAATTCTGGGAGAAACTCTGTGTACTTTTCAGAATTGGACATTTTTTTTCTCCAAAAATGTCCATTTTTCAAAAGCTGGGGACTTTCTATCCCAGAAAAAATAATATAGTAAGAGACTATTAAATTACTTTCCGAAAATAAGACCATTATCTAGAGAAATTACCTTTTTTAGAGAGGGGTCGATTTTGCCCAAATTTCATGAAAAAAACAGGACATTTTTTGAAAATCGGACATTTTTTGAAAATGTACATTTTTTTTTAACAAAAAAAGACACACCATACCAAACCATACTAAAAATCACATGTAATATGATGAACTCATAATATGATGTGTGGTTATACAATATTATAGTGGGACAAAAATGCCCAAAAATGCCCAAAAAAAATCTGAAAATGTCCAAAACTCAAAATGTCCAAAACTCAAAATGTCCAAAACTCAAAATGTCAAAAATGGTCATTTATGGTGAAAAATGGTGTTTTTTGGTATATGCTATATTGTTACTTAATATGGTTTGTAAAATAATGACTGATATTTATGTTGTTATTATACATGAAATAACTATTTTAACTATTTTAAACTATTTTTGAAAAATGTCCAAAAATACTTTTGGTTATTTATGGTCAATCATGGCTTGATTTTGTATTGTATGTATATATATATTATGAGACCATAATTAGTAATAATATTAATACAAATATATTAGTTATCATCATAAACAAAATATATAAAAAGTATTTAAAACCAAAAGTATTACCAAAAGTATTTTCTGAAAAGTGTAAAAAGTGTGTTACCATGTTTGATAACATACATTTTATTTGAAATAATTATGATACGTTATATCGTAACACACTTTTTAATAAAAAAATGCAGCAAAAACAATCATTTTGCTACAAAAGTGTAAAAATGTCCAAAACTCAAAATGTCCAAAATTTTTTTATGGGCATTTATGGGCATTTATGGACATTTATGGACATTTTCATTAATTATACATTCATTACCATTTACAGTAATAAATTATACACAAAAAAATTTAATATTACCAAAAATATATTGTTTTTTTTTAATTTAAAAAAAATAATTTAAAAACAAATATAATTATATTATATGGATTATGAGTATTTGGAAAAAGAAGACTTATACAGGTGTTTTTATTGTAACTATGATACACCAATGATTTCACGCATGAAAGCACATTGTAAGACTAAAAAACACATACTTAATATTGAAATGAAAGATGTAAAAGATATAAAAACCGACCTAGGACTTACGTGTCAATATTGTCAAAAAACTTTTAATACTAACAGGCTTGTAAAAAAACATCAATATAGAAGTTGTAAAATACTTAAAAAGCAACAAGAGATGGCAAAAGAAGTAGAAGATGAAGAAGAAAAAATACATAAGTTAACATTAGAAAAATTAGAGGAGCAGAAGAAAGATATAGAAGAAGGTAAAATACCAACTATTCCACTACTACAACCACAACCACAAACAATAAATAACAATACTGTTAATAACAACGTAGTCGTTAATCAGCATTTTAACTTACAAATATACTTGAATGAGGACTGTAAGGATGCGATTGACATCGGCGAATTTACAAAAAGCATCAAAATAACGATGGATGATTTAATGTATATTGGAAACAATGGTTGGTCAGATGGAATGACGAAGCTAATTGTAGATAACTTAAAAAAGTTAGATGCAAATCAGCGTCCTATTCAGTGTTCAGACGCAAAAAGAGATGTGACCTACATTAAAGATGGCGACTGGAAAAAGGATAAAGAACATGATCTTATGGAGAAAACAATTAAAGAACTTAATAAAGAACAGTATAAGGCAGTAGGTACATGGACAAAAGAAAAATATCCCATAGCAGGAACTAACGCTGCAGATGATCTTCATAGGGTTCTGTCAAATCTTAGTCCAGGACAAGAACCAGAAAAGAAGATGAATAAGGTGAAGAGAAATATACGCAATGCTACAGCAATTGACAAGACGAAATAAATAAAAAGAATAACTTATTATTTTTATTTATGATTTAATCCGATTCTTCACCATCAGATTCCCCATCAGATTCCCCATCAGATTTACCTTCATCACCAGCAGCATTTAATAAATCTGCTACACCTGTTGCGGGTGGTGTTGATGATGTCACTTGTTCTACAGCAGCAAAAAGAGCATCTAATGGGTTAAAGCCATTAGGATAATCTTGAGGGTCTGTACTTTCATTGCGGTCTTCTCCGTTAGTAATTTCCATACGTGATTCGTTTATAGGTTGATAACTATCTTCATCACCAAATCCTGTGTAGTGCCGAATAGCATTTACAACTTCAGTAGGTCTTGGGACAATAGGAACGTCTTCTTCTTGTACTGTTGGATCGTATCCAAATAAATCGACACGCCCTAACATAAAATTTCTAGTACCTCTGGTAAGTAATCCAAATTGTGCGGCCAGCTGACTATAAGCTAATAATGGTACAACACCTGCGGGAGTGGCCCATTGCGCACTAAAAGCAGCAATAGCGGCTCTAACTGTATATGAATTAATAGCATAAGGATTAATTTGATTAAGCAAAAGTAATGAACTCATAAAAAATCCATTCATACCTAATACGAGAGTAGTAGTAGTAGCTCTAATAGTATAATCGAAACTGGCAGCCCAGTTATTAAATTGAAGTAAAGATGCCGCCATGCTTTGAGCAACTTCATAATTAAGTTGATTTCTACCAAGTGTTGTAGCATATTGGGTACTAGTACCTGATGCGGCGTTAGCGAAGAATGATAATGAACCGAAAGTCCAAGTGTCAGAAGCTGCGGCTTGTGCTGCTGCGGTAGTTGCTCTAGCAGCAAATTCCAAACGAGTAGTGGCTCTAGCTGATAATTCACTCATGGTCATATCAAATCCAGACCAAAAGTAGTTTCTGATATATTCCCATAGAACAGAGAAACTTAGCGTAGCGTAACATGTTTCTTCATCAGGTCCTGCGAATAAAGCCTCTGTGCCTTGTTCATTTTGATAAAATTCAACTCTTCCGTGAAATGCTGCGAAAGAATTATATATTCTATTTACAGTATTAAAAAGTTGAAGTGAAAAGTATACCATAGCAATAATAGCAGGTACAACAACAAATGGATTAGGGCGTGCTGGTATTCTTCTAATATTTACACCTTCATCAGCGTCGGCTCCTTCAGGTAATTCATCGTCATCTCTATAGTGATTAATAACACCATTGTTTTCTTTTCTGTCTCCCCCAGCTCCTCCAAATTGTGTGAATGTGTCCTTGGTAGCTTTTTTTCCGAAACAAGCAGTAGCTGTTTTAATCCATTCATTTTCATATTCTCTGTATTTTCTCCAGGCAAATATAAAAAGGTCCATAAAGAAGTCAAGAGGAGGATTGGATTTAAATTGACCAAAAGCAGCACCGACATTGGATTTATTATTTGGATTTAGAAAATCATTCATTGCTCTATAATATGCTGTATTAGCATCAGGTCCGAAACGAATTTTGTCTTCTTTATTCCATTCTCCATTTGTTTCTATAATATGTAAAGTATCTAAAGAGTTTCTTAGTTTTTCTACATCTGGATTAGTTCTTTTCTCATCTGGAATACTGTCATACATAGTTTCACCTTGTTTTCTCATTTCTTTTATACATATTCTGAAGTCGCAGTCTAACGTGTCTGTATTTGCTTCTGCTATATTATTCATAAGTAAGTAAGCATCTAAAATCTCATGTTTTGTCTGTGAAGTTCTATCATCTGCGCTTTGTTTAGTTGTGACGCCTTCATTATCTGAATCGGAGTCTGATGCGGATTTTTCTTCTGGTTCTGTCATCATAGGGCCACTGTTTCTATCATAAAGATTATTTTGACCAGTCATAGATTTTTTAAAAAGAGCATCATCAATAAAAAAAGGAGATGATTTTGGGTCTAAACCTAAACTTTTGAATGTTTCTTCCAAATCCTTTTTAATGCGGTCAGTTTTATCTTTACCTAATTTTTTTTCAGCTTGTTCTTGCATTACTTTACATGCGTCTAATGGGTCACGGTATTTTGTATCAGGGTTTTCAACATCACCTTCATTTCTTGCTGCTTTTCTTCTATCCATAAAACCAAATTTTTTTTGACCTGTTTTTGTTTGGTCAGTAAGTGTTTTTTGTTCCCAGTGTGCATTATCTATTCTTGGCCAAGCTGAACCTGGCGTTAGCTTAGCTTGAGTACCATCATCATTGGTATATGAAAGGAACTCGTTTGTTTGAAGACTATTTTTAAAATCTTCAGTGTCAATATTTTTCTCGTTTATTCTTCCACACAATACTTCAATAAACTCAAAACCATTTTTTACTTTAATTATAGCTGGTGGTGCTTTTTCTGGTTCTTTGGCGGGTGTTGCTTCAGTCGGCTTTGCTTCTTTGACTGGTGCTTCTTCTGTTTCGATTGGGTTTTCTTCTTCTAATGCGCCCACAGCTGGTGGAACTGCCAGATCATTATCTTCTTTATTAGGAGGGGTAGGCATTTCTTCACTGGAAGACATAATATATTATAATAATATTAAATCTAAATGATTTTAATTAATAAAGTAAAATAATTTAAAATCAAAATATCAAAATAATTATGGATAATATCATAATATCTAATGAACGGGTAATAAAGTTTTATAAAAATCATCCAGATATAGATATAACAGGAATGAATTTACTAGTAATAGATATGCTAGAACGAGTATTAGATAAGAGCAAACCAATAGATTTGGCACAAGAATTGTTAAATAAATTTGATAGCTTAAAGGGTGAAATGAAACAACAAATTCAGGATGCAAATACTGATAGTAAAAATAATTTAAGAGATATGTTACGTGCTGAGGTAGGAGTAGATGCGATATCAAATAATATAGGTAAGAAGCTAGATAGTATGTCAGGACTTCAAACAGAGAAGATGAAGAATGATATAACAAGTACAATACAGTCATCAGTAGGTGATAAATTAGTAAGAATAGATGTAAAGAATGATGAATTGACAACAAAGTTTAATGAATATATAGGTAGGCAAGAGAATTCAAATCAGAAAGGGCGTATGTCGGAGAATGAATTAAAAGCAACATTAGATGAGATATTTCCATCAGCAATAGTAGATAAGATAAGTGGTGAAGCTCATACGTGCGATATAATAATAAAGAGAGAGGAGAAGGATGATATATTGGTGGAGAACAAGAATTATAAGACTAAAGTACCAGTAACTGAAGTAAATAAATTCATATCAGATACAGAGAATAAGGGTAAACATGGTATATTCATGTCTCAATATTCAACAATAGCAAACAAAGAGAACTTTCAAATAGATATAGATTCTGGTAGAGTATTATTGTATATATGTAATGTAAATTATGATAAAGATATGATAACAACAGCAGTAAATATCATAGATCATTTTGCGTTAGCGATAGGAAAAATGAGCGTATCAACAGATTCTGAGAATGTAAAGATGGAAATAATGGAAAAGTTTAATGATGAGTATAAGAAATTCATAGTGAAAAGAGAAAACTTAGTATCTAAACTGAAGGAGAACTACAATCAGTCATTAGATATAGTACGAGAGATGGATATGCCAGCAATAGACAAATTTTTAAGAGAGAGATTTGCCCATGCGGATACGAATGTACTAGTATGTGATATATGTAATACATTCAAGGCATTAAATTCCAAGAGCTTAAATAAACACAAATATCACTGTAAGAAGAAAATTGCGAAGGTAATTGGAAATGTAATAACAGAAGTGTCCCAAACAATATAAATAAATTATTATAATAGTAATAATGGCGATATATGTTTTGGTAGTAGGTGGATTGGGTAACCAATTATTTACAATATTTGCTGGTATAGCATACTTTTTAGAACATAAAGTACCATTTAAACTAGTATCATGTGAGAAAAGGAGACCATTTTATTATAATACATTTTTGAGTAATTTGAAAAAGTTTGATACAGAGATGTCTTGGCAATTAAGAAGCATAAAATCATACGTAGAACCTAATTTTCATTACGATAAGATACCATATAATGATAATTTTATACTAAAAGGATATTGGCAGAGCCATAAATATTTCAAAGGTCAACTAGATAATATACTTCGCTTGACAGGTATAGGATTAAGGAAAACAGAAATTAAGAACAAGTATCCTGATTATAAAGAGAATAGCGTGAGTATTCATTTTAGAATAGGGGATTATATATCATATCCAGAACACCATAACATATTGAATGTAGGTTATTACATAAATGCGTTGAATAAATTATTAGATGAGGATAATAGTATCCAAGACGTAATAATATTTGGCGAGAAGTGCGATGATGAAAGAATATTAGATAGAATGAATATATTAAAAGGAAAGTTTAATGAACTGAATTTTCAGGTAATAGACTATAATATAGTCGATTACGAACAAATGATGATAATGAGTAATTGTAAGTACAATATAATAGCAAATAGCAGTTTTAGTTTAATGGCTGCGTATTTAAATCTCAACGAAGAAAAGAAGGTGTTTTATCCGAGTGAATGGTTTGGAACAGCAAATAAAGATAAAGATACAAAGGATATACCTGAAGATAAGGGTTGGTTTCGTGTAGATATTTAATAAAAAATATTAATATAATTTATGGAAATTATATTAACAGATAAATCTTATAATTATTGGATAAAAGGTATGAAAAATATAGAAAGGTTTGGCGTATTAGATGAAATAAAATTTTTAGATATGTTTATACCAAATATTTTGAATAATAGTAAGTATATATTACGCAGCATTCAGGATGTAGATAATACATATAATGATAAGGTAAATATACTTTTGTGTGTTGAAAACTTATCAGTTAAGGAAAGGCGTCATTATCTTCATAGAAATAAATATGGTATGTATGGTAATAAATGTATAAAGATATATTTATACAACCACATAAGTAAAATAGTGAAAACGGATGATTATATTGCGATACCAATAATATACCTTGAGATTTCATATTACTTAAGAAATTATGAGATAATAAAACCAGCAAAATTATATTATAGAGACAAACCTCACTTATGTTTAGTAACATCAAAGAATACAGATAAAAATGTATTGAGTAACATACGTAGTATTCAAAATAAAGGGAAAGTATCTAATATAATGGATGTAAATAAGAATATAAAGTCTAAGTCATGTTATCATAGTCAAGAATTAATAGATTTATTTTCTGGATTTAAATTTGTTTATGTTTGTGAAAATTCACTTGAAAATGGATATATAACAGAGAAGATATTTAATATATTTTTTTCTCGTAGCATTCCAATATACTATGGTCCCGACGATACATTGCGATATTTTAATGATAAGGTTTATATAGATGCTAGAAAGCCTGATTACATGTGTAAAATAAATAGGTTATTAAATGATGAAAAATTATACAATGAATGTATTGAAATGAATAAAATTAATGATACTTATAAAGATGAAGATTATATAGGACAACTATCAGAATGGCTACATTGATAATTAAAGTCTTTGTCTAACATCTCATCGTTAATATCTATGTCTGATTGTAGTGATTCATCTGATCCAAATAATTTTCCTCCTTCATCACTTTCACTTAAAATCAAGGTGTCATTACTTTTACAACTATCAAAACTACATACTGATAGTTTGTCATTATCAGAATGGTCGCCTAGCCATTTAGGATGTGATAATGTCCATTTAATAGTTCTATCGAGTGATTCTTCGAAATCGACAGGATAATTAAACCCCATATCATCTAATTTTGACCCATCAAGACCATATCTAACATCGTGTCCAGGTCTATCAACAGCATCAGCTGTAAATCTAAAATTGCCTGGTTTTCCCATAATTGCTGCGATTCGTCTAGCAATATCCAGATTTGTTATTTCATTTTTGCCTGATATGTTATATTTTTCTCCGATAACACCTTTATCGATAAGAAATAAAACAGCAGCTGCGATGTTTCTTGCGTGTATGTAGAATCTAGTACCTGGAGTAATTCCATCTGGATAACAATGAATATCAATAGTTTCATTATTTGTAATTTTATTTATACATAATGGAATAAACTTTTCCATGTGTTGCCTTTCACCGAAAGCATTCATAACATTAACAATCATGATAGGTAGTTTATATGTATTTTCATACGCAATACAGATTTGTTCTGCTGCTGACTTAGATGCGCTATATGGATTACCTGGTTTATGTCTATCCCATTCTTTAAACATAGTATCGTTGTGAGCTGGTCCAAATACTTCATCAGTGCTAAAATAGAAGAATTTTTCTAATGATGGTATATTTCTAGCGTATTCTAACATATTGACGGTGCTATCAATATTATTTCTGATAAAGAGCCTTGGTTCTACAATACTAGTAGTAACATGTGTTTCAGCTGCCATATGTACAATGTAATTAACATTACCCATTTCTTTAACAAGTCCTTCTGGTATAGGTAATATTAAATCAGAAGTAAATACTTTTACTCTATCGCTATATTTATCAAAAATACCTGTATCTCTTAATCTATCAAAACCCATACTTGCGTATGATAATTTATCAATAATAACAATATTCCAACTAGTATTTATACATAAATGTTCTATGAAATGATGTCCAATAAATCCACAACCCCCAGTAACCAAAATAGTTTTTGTTGCCATATTTATTTACTTAACATATTCTTAAATTCATTTAAACTTAATGTAGAATTAGATTCATTATATACGTATTCAATGAAATCACCATCGTCCATTTGATCAATACAATACATTAATAGCTCGTTACTTTGGAAATATTTATGCATAATAGTACTATCAGGTGTTCTAGGGTGTTCCATATGAAATAATGGTGTTACAAAGTAATCACTATTAGAATTATGATAAATATCATTAATTCTGTTAGTTGATTTCAAATTTAACCTTCTAAATCGTTTAATTCTTTCCATATCCTCAGGGGAATATGATATGAAACATTTATTTTCGAATCCAATTAATTTGTATGTATCGTAGTGAATAAACAAAATCCCGCCAACACCCGCAACTGGATTATGATTACAATATGATTTAACAATTGTATTACAATCATAATTACTATTAGCAAAATTATCTACAGCATTGGGTAACATGTTATAGCAACCTGGAGGACTTCCGAAAGGGTGTAATATTTTAAAATTTTCAAACAATATCATTTGTTGTGCTTTCATATATGATTCAGGAAAAGTGAAACAATCGACATCGTTAATGACAACACATGATGTTTCAACAAATTTCAATGCGTGATTAGTAACAGCAGTTCTAGAGAATGTTTCATTTGATTCGGTGTAAAAATATTTTATGCTTGCGTTATAGTCAATTTGTAACCTGTGTCTATATGAAATAGGTCCCATTTCGGCGATAAATATAGTAGTATTAAAATGTTTGGATATGAAATTTATCAATGTATTTAAATTATTTATCCTTTCTTCAAAGTCATAGAAGAATGGAATAACGAATGTAGTTTCTATTAAGTCTTGCTTATCATGGTCAAGATGATTTTGATTTATGTCTTCAATAGTAGTATTATTTTCTAATAATCTTTCATAGTTATCAAGTAAATTTTGTTTTCGTTCTTTATCTTTTTTAATGAAATTATTTCTTTTTTCCTTGGTATCAAGTAGATTTTTTAAAACCTGTGTTTTTTCCTTGTTAATATTGTATGTGTTACCAATGCCTCTTGCGTCATAATAGACACCTTCTTTGTCATCAACAGAAAAGATGGTAGGTGGATGGTAACCGATTTTTGTGTTTAACCATTCTTTGTTAATATCTAACATAGCATTATGATAATTTACTACTTTTTGTTCAATATCACTATAGTCTTGGGCTTGTATAACTGTGGCTGGAACAATAAAGTACCAATTATCTACTTTTTGTAGTTTTGTCCACCATTTATCAATTGCGAATTGAACATGCATATTTGGAAATTTTAATAAATGATTCATACCAGTTTCAATGTTATTGATAAGTTTATCGTAATAATGATTTTTAACTATATATCCAGTAGTTGTTTGACAGAAGCCAACTTTAATAGCATATGAATCAATTTGTTTATATGGTGGAACAACATTACCAGCAAGTAAAAGAACATCATAATTATTATGTTTTTTCATGAATTCATCAAGACTTAGCATAAATGTTTTAGGTTTTGTAAATACAATATCATCTTCAATAATAACAATATAAGGTAAATTATTATTTTTTGCATAGTATAAAAGTTGTAAATGACTTAATGTACAACCGATTCTCCCGTTTTCATGTTTGATAGCAGGAAAGCGATTATATTTCCAATTAAATCCTGCTAGTTGTTTTTCAACATTAGCCCTTCTATCTTGTCTATGGTCTAGATTAATATAGAAAACGTTTTCTAGTATAGTCATAATAATATATATATATTAGTATCTATTTATATATTATTTATCAATAAAATAAATGTGTAAAAAAAATATATAATGATATAATATGTCATTCCCATTTCCAATAAATTTTACACATAATAGATATCGAACACAGGGTCAAGAAGGTTGGAGAGGAGACAACAAATTTGATAATACAAAATATACCTTAGCTACAAATGTATATCCAAAATTGAATGATTCTGGAGATACTCAAAAAAGGACATTTGGAAAAGCGAGACCAATAAAACATATAAGAAAGGGTAGATATGAAAATAGTAAGAAAAAGACATATAACAATAGTAGATTAATATATGAATTAGATAGACCGGGGGGTGCGACTGTAAAACCTGATTTAAGTAAAAGTAGTGATGGTTGTAATGGTGTAAGTTCAACATTATTTCTAATGACAAAAACGTCGTCTTCGTGTTGTCCACAAGCTAATAAATTGAATCTTACTAGAAAAGCGGCTGGTAATGATACATCAGAGATACAATATAAAACACATCAAACATATTCAAATTATTTTCAAGGTAGAAATTGGAACTTTGAAAATCTACATCAAGTATCTAGTAAAAATATGATTAATACCAATACATATCAGAAGGATAGTTTGATAAAGAAGAAGGGTTGTGGTGAAGTGGTTTATAAATTATCAAACGAAAAATTTGGTATAAATGGTGCGGCTACAGGGGCAAATTATACTCAAAGCTTACGAAATAGACCATTTGTACATCCTAATATTAATGAATTTGTTAATCATATTAGATGCGAGGTAATAATGAAATGTAATAAGAATGGGCGTTGCTTACCTAAACCGATAGATACATGTAATAAGGTGGTAATAAAATTATTTACAATTGTTCCTTTACCAAGAACAGAGGCTGAACCTCAACCAGAGGGACATTTTCATAATACTGAAAGAGTAGATACGGGTGATGATGATGATTTACCACCATTATTCTTTCAACCAGAACCAGAGCCCGAACCCGAGGAAGCTCCACAACCAGAGCCGGAACCAGAACCAGAAGGTTTTCCACCAATGTTTGGAAGTATTGTTAAGGGTTATATTAGTGGTTCTACACTTAATTATTATAAAGCATCAGACCCATCATCAAACAGAGTATTATTGGCAACAACAACAACAGATGAATTTGGCAAATTCTTAATACCGACAGATGAATTACCATTTGAAACATATTTATTACAAATATCAAGTGGTGGATTCGATATAGCAACAGGATTAGAACTAGGAGATCGTGTATTTAAGCATGTGTTTAAGATACCTTCTAGATCTGAAGATGCGAGAAAAGCGAATAATACAGTTACTTCTTTAACATCAATAGTATCAGAGAAGGTAGAGAAAACGATATCCGAACTAGAAGATGGTGTTGAAATAACAGATAACTTAGTTGAGAGTAACTTAAATGAAGAGAAAACATCATTAAAAGCGAATTTAGGATTGTCTGATGATATAGATATAGGTACAGATTATTTGGATAGAAGTTCTTCAGATGGTGCTTCAATGGCAGCTGTAAATACAATGGTGAATTCGTTGTTAAATATTGTTTCTGGTGTTCAGTCATTTTCCGATACGATGGTAAATTTGACAAATGTATTAACGCAAAAAAGAGATGTTAGTCAAACAGAATCATTGTTTGATACAAGTAATTTAGATAGTGTAGTAAAGTCGACATTAAATACTGATATTGCTGCTGATACGGGATTAGCGGATACATTAGTATCATATACATCAAAGGTAAAAGAAGCGGTGGATGAAGTAGCTACAGCTGACCCGAATGATGGTGCGACACAAGAATCAGTATTGGAAAATTTTGAGAAGATGGTTAAGTTTACTTCAGTAAATAACGTAGCAGATGTATCTAATAATATAGATACAATATCAGCATCAAAAATAGCTTCTGAAACGACAGTATTCCAAATTTTTACTCCTGAGCCTGAACCCGAGCCTGAACCAGTTTTACATCCATGCTCCTCTTTTAAAGAGGAGTTATTAAAATTCGATAAATTAGATTCTGGTGCGTTAAGTCAATTAACACAGTATATTTCATTTTTCAGAGATGGCGAATTTACATCATTATCTAGTAGTCAGAATAATTTAACACAAATATCGAATTTAATAAATACGAATGGTTACTTTACATTTACACAAGATGAAGTTGTAGATTACGAAGCAGATAATACATTGTTTGCTGAATATAAGATTTTTGCTCACTCTATTATTGATGGTCTAAATGCTGCTATATTGTTGCATACTCAGAATTCAATATTGTCAGCAGCAAATACACAATTAGAACAGTTTAAGAGAATATTAACAGACAAGGATTTATTACAAGAATATATAGAAGTTAACTTTAATAATTTCAATGCGGGTTTAATGTCGGTAGAACATACTATCAATCAAGGTTTACAGTTAGAGCCCCATTATCAATTATATATTAATAGACATGGTATTCCTCCTAATGGTATTTTTGATTCTAACTTATTGTCTGTAATTTATAACGAATTAAATCCGGATGGTTCTCAAGCCGAACACAATACAGAATAAATAATATAAAAAAATATTTATTTTATTTTATATTATTGCGTACAATTATGATTTGCTGGATTAATTTAGTATTAAAATAATTATATTTCGACAATTTCTTTTCTCTTTATACTTCATAATGTCGGTGAATATTTATGCTACCGATGCTGATGCAACAAATACAACCAATGCTATTTCAACAGCTTCTGCTTATACATCATTTACAGTAGCTGATGGTTCTAGTTTGTTGGGTACATTGTACACGTCAACTTTATCATCATTTGCTATTACTGGTACAGATGCTACTTTTGTTTCTGTTGAATTTAATTCGGGTGTAGGAACAGATGTCAAAATATTTGTTAATGATGGTGTTGGTGCTAACGCTCTTTGGAAGAACAAGTCAAGTTACTCATTTAATTTAGTTGTAACTCAAGGAAGTAATACAGCAACACTTCCTATTACTGCTGAGGTAACTGGTTCTACAGCATTTTCGGTAACATCTGCTGCTGGTATAACAATTGCTAACAACCATCGTGGTTCTTTAACAAATACAGTAACAACAGATCTTGGTGCTACAAGTGGTTTAGTACTTAATTATCAAATTTCAGGTGGTGATCATGCTAGCTTTAGTGTTGATGCTGCTACTGGTGTTCTTAGTTTAACAGATTTTGCTGATCAACCTGTAAAGGGTTCTTACACATTTAATCTTACTGTAGGAACTGACCATGCTACATGGGCTTCTAGTGCAATTACTTCAACACAAGCAGTAACTGTAACAGTAAGCACCGGAACTCCTGTATTGGTAAATGATTCCAACATGGCTTCTGCTGCTATTGTAACAGCAATTGCGTTTGATTCAGTAGATGATGGATTTAGTGGTGCTTTAACACCAAACAAACTTTTCTCCAGTGGTGAATCTGTTTTCAGATTAGGTGGTACTGACGCTGCTAGTTTTACAATTAGCCCTCTCGCTGGTGGTGTTAAATCACATACAGGTTCAGTAAGTCTTACAAATGCTGCTTTGTTCCAAACAAAATCTTCTTACGCTTTTACTATTGAGGCATCTAATGATGATGGAACTACATACAGTAGTCCTATTAATTGTACATTATCAGTATCCGCTGATAGTACTGTACCAAATATTTCTGATTTTGGAGTTTTTTTAACTAATGACCCTAATGATGCCAGTATTAAATTTAAGGAATTAAATAGTGCTGCTCAAGTAGGAACATTGGGAACACTTACTGTAGATGAAGGCTGTACATTTGCTATTTCTAATGTAACTCCTGCTAGTTCTATAGAGATTTCTGCTTCAACATCCACAACTTGTGATCTTCAATTTACAGGTGGTTCAGCACCATACGGAACCCACGAAGTTGCAACATATACTTTTACTATTGTTGCTACTGATACAACTGGTTCTTCAAATGCTAGAACAACAAATTTCAAGGTATCTGTAGTAGATACAGGTGCACCAATAATGACAATTTCTTCGTTGGTTGTTGGTAACGGTACAAATACTTATAGTAGTATGACTAGTCTTCCATTTAGTTTCTTAGTATCTCCTGTTGCTGAGAATTATACTACAGGAGGTGGTGCTAGTGATACAACTAACGAATTTGCAAGTGGTGATATTACCGTAACAAATGGTACTGTAGCTAACTTCGCTCAAGACGGTACTAATCCTAAATTATACACAGCTAATATTGTACCTGGTTCTCAAAGTGGTTCTGATCCTCTTCTTGTAACAGTAGCTGTTGCTGGTGGTGCTTTTACAGATAATGCTGGTAATAACAATGTTGCCGCTGAATATAAATTTAATTTTGATGCTGTAAATGATTTACTATCATTTGCTGGTGGTATTAATGCCACAGGTGATGAAATCGCTATTGGTCAAATTTTCACTCCATCAACATCTGATGTTACATCATCTGATAATGCTGCTACTCTTGCTTTCAGTCCTTCTGATATTAGACCAACAATTGGTTTCCAATTTTTCATTACATATACTGCTACAGATAGTGCTAACAATGTTCGTTCAATTGCTCGTCAAGTTGTATCTACATCAACACATGCTAACTACAGAGCTGCCCCTGTAATTACTGTAACAGGTGGTTCTACTTATCACGAGAAGGGTGATGCCTGGACTGATGATGCCACCGTTTCTTTAAGTAACAAAATTACAGCTGGAGAGGTAGTAACAACAACAGTATCTGGCCCAGGAGGTATTACAGCTGTAAATATCAATACTCTTGGTACATATACTTTGACTTACTCTTACACTGACCCTGTATATGGTGCTAGTGCTTCAGTAACTCGTTCATTCCATATTGTAGGAAAGGCCGTAACATTTACTTTAAGTGCGTTGTCTGGTTCTTTATCGACAAGTAGTTTTAATTTCAGTAGTATTTCTGGTGCTCTTACTGATACTGCTATGGATACATACCATACAATCGGTGTAACAATGGATAAACAACACTGGAACGATTTGTTTTATTTATCTCCTGCTGATCCTGGTCTTCCTCAATTGACTACATTAGCTAATATTGATGTATTTGAAGAGGAGACATTTGGTTTCAAGACAGTTTCTACAAATATGCAGACAGCTATTGATAATCTTTCAACAACCAATCTTACACTTAATGTTGGTACATTGACTTCTGATACTGCTGCTGTACCTATTGCTGATAGTGCTGCCAAGGTTTGGGCTAAATCAATCTTTGGTGGTCAAGAGCATATGGAAGATGTATTTGCTAACACAGCTGCTATTAAGAGTGAAATTAACACATACTTATCTGGAACAGACGATAACTCAATATTGGGTGATTTACGTGCTGCTCTTGCTGCTGCCGATGATAAAACAAATGCTCTTGCCGACCGTACTCTTGCTAACTTGGGAAGACAACTTACTTTACAATTACACTCTGCTATTGTAGGAACTAATTCTGAGTACAGATTAACTGCTTCAACTGGTGGTATTTTTGCTGGTGTTGCTAATACACTAGGTACATCAGATAATTATTATCCTTTCTTATTCCAACATGGAGATAAACTTCGTTTCAGTTTGGCATTATCTCATCCTGCTATTGATAACACACAATTCTTCAACACTGGTTCTGATCCAGCAACTGTTTATATTAGAGTTGAAGTAACAATGGCTGACAGTGCTTAAACAAATAATAAATAATATTAAATATATTTTAATATTATTATATAGTATATGGGAGCAGGGTTTTTACCAGTTTCAATATACAATGGTAAATTAATGTTTTTATTTGGTGAAGAAAGACAACGTCCAAAAGAATCAGCTAGAGGATGGGCTGATTTTGGAGGTGGTCCTGAGAAAGGTGAAACAACTATAGATACAGCTGCTAGAGAAGGGAGTGAAGAATTAACAGGGTTACTAGGTAATAAAACAAAAGTTCGTAAATTATTAACTAGTAAAAAGAAAGTTACTATAAAGGTAAAAAATATTGTATATACAGCCTATGTAGTTCCCGTAGATTACTCACCTGATATTGTAAAACACTTCAATAATCAAGCCGAGTTTTTTAAAAAGTATATTCCTACAAAGGTATTACATAAGTCTGTAATATACGAAAAGTCATCCATAAAATG
>Ga0181417_1000198_pt1 | contig 20190 bp, 25 predicted proteins | sample 40SPOviralmetaG_FD_130142 | JGI IMG/M metagenome (GOLD analysis project Ga0181417, IMG submission 130142) | Marine viral communities from the oligotrophic San Pedro Time Series (SPOT) site, San Pedro Channel, CA, USA - 40 SPOT_SRF_2013-02-13 | ecosystem: Environmental > Aquatic > Marine > Strait...
GTGCAAATGAAATCAGACATACCATCAACACTAAAATCGTCATGCATAGTAGGTCTTTGGTAAATCATAACAGCTCTTCGCGAATTTGGATCACATAAAAGTTGTTGGCACACGTGGTTGTATTGCTTATGGTTTTCTTTACTAAAGATCAACTGACCGTAATTAGAATTAATTTTGCCTTTTGTCGATGATATCTGTTTCCATATTTCAGGCGTTTTTTCAGGAATGTCATACACATAAAGACTTTCGCTAAGATACCAATCAATTTCTCTTTTGATATACTCATCATTAGGAGTACCAAATATTGATACTTCATCAGCAGTAAAAGATGCACCAACAATTTCAAGTGTTTTTACACCTGTTTTGTCAGTAACGTATTTTTCCGTATTGTACAGATCAATAAACAGATCGCGGATATCCTTGGTTTGCATGAGTCAATTATACACTATTATGTGTTATTTGTAAATAATAAATTACTCTTCAATAATTTCACCAGAAAAAATTCGCTCTGCGAGTTCATTAGCATCGCCAGGGATACGGTTTCCATTAGGGAAATACGCTTTAAAATTCTTAAATTTTTCTCCGTTAAACCAAACCAGAGAAATATGTTTCTGTCCGTTCTCATACCAAGAGTCAAAGGGGCCATGTAGTTTTCCATTTTTGATTCCGGCCTTTGCAAGCATTTCACCATTAAAATGGTATCTAACAGATGTTCCCGTAAATAAGCTATCACGCCCCATGTTTGCTGATTTATAAAATGTACTCGTTGCGTAGTCTGTGTACAAATTATCGGCATTTACTGTGGGTCCTTCTGGGTAATCAGGCCCACGAGAAACATACGCCTCTACTCCATACTTGATTAAAATTGATGTTAAAAGAATAAGTGTTGATAATATTGTTGCTTTCTTCATAATGTTTTTTTTTAAATAATTTTGCGCCAACTATTTAGTGTGTGTTTAAAGGGACTACCTTCAATAAGAATAACGCGGTCGAGCATTTTCGCTGCTATTTCTCTAATCTCCTTTTGCGCGTGTTGGCTTTTACGCAGTTTAATAAAATTAGCGAAAGATCGTAAATTAAATTGCACGTCTGCTTGGATTCGACTATTATAAGTTTTAAAAAACCTAGCGCTTTCCTTTGCTCTTTTTCTACCGAGTGTTGGCTCAAGATCAGCCAAGCATTTGTGATATAAAATATTTCCGTCTTCTGTATATTTCTCTAATCTCTTCTGCCACTCGTCAGGCCAATCATCAGGAATAAACATTTTGTCTTCCTTCAGTTCTTTGTATCGCGCCGACTCAGCATTAAGCGAAGATAATCTATGCTTAAGTAAATGAATATGAGAGGCGATATCGCAATCAATAAGGAAATGTACGCTGCATTTTTCAAAGGGTGTTTCGTGTCCTTCGCGCCAAAGCATGTTGATGAGCTTCGGAATTCTTTTTCGCTTTTCTTCATTTAACTCTCTTGATGTTGATGTCCATGCGCTACATGCAATAGTTTCATCAGAACCGTAATGTCCTATTAATTCTACCGTATTTTCCATAAATTATTTATTCAGGACTTACAACGATATAATCATGAAATTGTTTATAGCTATTTGCATACTCAACACACGATTTAAAATCTCCAGAATGATCAACATATGATGAGTCAACCACATAATACGGGCCTTTCGGGTGTGGATACTTTTCTGAATTCTTAACTAAATGTGTTGAAGACATTCTCCATCCTTCTGAGTCTTTTCTAACAATAGTTTTAAACTTAAGAGTATCAGAAGGATGGGAATCTTTTTCAAAAGAAGATACCATTTTATCAATCTGCCACTTAGTTAGAAAGACGTGTGCTTCAACTTTTTTTGGTTCGCTTAACACCACCTTTTCTACAATTTCTACATTTTTTGCAGCATGTGCTGACCAAAATGTAACACCCCAAATAGGAACGGCTAAAGCAAATCCTAGTAATATTGTTTTTTTCATAATTTAAAATTTTAGACCTGACCGTTTTGCGATGCTCGATGTTCTTCTCCAAAATACTTGCGAAGACATTCAAGTCTGTCATCAGCATCTACTAAAAGCTCTAGAGCTTGTCTTGAATTTTTCCAATAATCATCTGTAGAGTGATCACCTATACCTGCCGGGTAATCAGAAAGTAGATCAATAGAAAGCAGAGCTTTTTTTCTGTCAGCAATTGCTTCTGACCAAAGCATTTCATATAATTGTCGTTTCATAATATTTTAGAGTTTAGATAAAAAATCAACTGCAAAACTAAATGCAGCTATTAAACCAATAAATGTCACCCAGGCAACGAGGCCGAAGAAGACAACATTTTCAAAGAACACTCTTTCTTTTTCTTTTTTCATACTCATAGTTTCTAACTTGATTATGTCTATATTCTAACCTATTTTCACAGAAATGTAAATAACTATTTTATATTTTGCGCACTTTTTTGCTTAAAAACAGTCATAATTGTATAAAACTTCTAAAATGATACACTTTTGAGGGCGAAATCTATCGCTCTTGCAGCCTCAAGTTTAACGGGTCGGCCTTTATACCAACCACCATTTTCAGAATCTATTTCGCGGACTAAAGATTCAATATCTCCAGGAGTTATCGGATATTTTCTGCGAATTGCATTTGCGGCAATACTCATCATAATTCTATACATATGATGATACCAACCAGATTGATTGATTGTAACGTATTCAGACACCAACTGTTTATTTACAAATGGGCAATCGCGATAAGACGACCACTTAATATTTGTATTTGTAAGCTGATTAGCGTAGTGTTTTTTGAGCTCTTCTTGAATAGCTTCTGGAAGATGATCACTTAATGTATTGCCAGATGATACGACAAAATCGTGTTTTGCCATAAGTTTTTCAGGATCTAAAAATGGTCCGTCGTGTGTAAATATAAAATTATACGCATTGGGATATTGTGCTGGAACATAATACATTCTAGAAAGATCTTTAGTTTGAGGATCTCCAAGAGAATTGTATTCTTTGTTTAATGCAAACCACAAATGCTTTATTTTTTCAGCTTCAACATGTTTAGTCAATGGGAAGACGATTCTGAACTTTGGTTTTTCTTTCGATGAAGATGCAGAGCTATAGCACACGAATCTATTACCCTTAAAGGTTTCGATCGTTTCTTCAAAAGAGCCTTCATATTCATCAATGTCCATAGCAACCCAACTAGCCCATTCAACAACATTACGATTAGCGCGTGTAGTACCTTCAGCATACGTCGCGGGAGTAATAAGAGGTGATCCATCTTTTCTTTCGCCTTTTTTTGGTTTATAGCCTGGTTGTTTACTCAGTGAATATAGCAAATCCTCAAACTCTTCCCATTTGGAAAAAGCCATTTTTCGATGAGTTTTATTATCGAAAATAGAATTGAATATTGTGAGAGAATACATGTTAGGAAATCTTTTTCAAATCACCATGGTTGTCTTTGTGAGATGGCGCTACCCATCCTTCAGGTTTAATTAAATCTGGAAGACCAAGTGGGTTTGGTCTAGTTTCTTTAATCCCAACTTCTTTATTCATATTCGCTTCTAAAACTGCGTCCCATGCTTTATTAGCGTCAATACCGAACGCGTCGAGAGTTCCAATAGCCACGACACAAAGATCAATAAGGCCATCAACTACTTCTTCTGCGTCAATATATCCAGCGTTATTTGCTGCTAGTTTAGTTTCGTCTAATTCTTCATTGAGAAATTTTACTCTGAAATTTAGAAATGTGCGTAAGTCCAATCTAGTCATTTTTTCAACTACAGGACGAACGCCATATTTCTCATGCATTTTATTGATATCTTGTACCCAATCTTTACTCATATTATTAATTTAGATATATTATACACTATTTACTTGGTTTTGTAAATACTAAAAGAAGAATTGTTGCAAATCAGCTCTTGGTTCTGCAGCCCAACCAATTGCATCAAGAATTATTTTAATAGGATCTAGGAATGTTTTTTCAAACTGCAAATCGTGATTTACATACTTGTGAAGTTCAAGCTCTTCTGGTAAGTGCCCTGGAAACGAAATAACGTTTTCTTGAATTACATTGGGTACCATAAGATAGATGAATTTTATCTTATCACCATTTTGAATAAGCTGGTACTTTTTTTCAAGAGCTAAAGAACGTACACGATTGTTGTGCAACAGCGCACCTCGGACATGAATAGGTGTACCTTTTTTATAGACAGCAGAGCGGTCAGACCATTTGGTCATGTCTGTTATACCACGTGGAAAGGCGATTTCATCGGGAGGAAGCGATTTAAAATAATCTTTAAACATTTTTATCGCTTCTTGTGTTTTTTCTTCATCGCCTGATACAATGATTTTAAACATATTGTTCATAGCCTCACGACACACTTGAGGAGTAGATGACTTGACTGCTTCAATACCCATTATCTTAATTTTAGGCTCAGCATATTGCACACCTTCGTTGTTGTGAACGTTAAGAATATATCGTTTTTTAGCAGTCCATATTCCTCTATCAGCAATCGCTTCTCGCTTCATAACCATGCGGTGACTATAAGCATTTGTTTTATCTGAGAAATCGTTGAACGCTTTTTCAAGCATTGGCTCAATTGCTTTGGAGCCAAACTCATCTAAGAAATTTACTGGATTTTTAGGCTTAAACTTTTCAATTAGATCACTAACTCCAATATACAAAGAGTCAGTATCCATCGCAATCACACGGTCTTTACTTTCTCCTAAGAACTTATCAAGGAATTCGTTGACACTTTTCTCGCCGTGTTTGATAACTGCCTGACCTGTCATAGTAATACCAGAGGCAATCCGAAGATCAAAGTAGCGAAAGTATTTATTACCCATAGCTCCATAAAGAGAGTTGAGAAGAATTTTAATTGCAGTCTGAAGAGTTTCAAGGCGAGCAACTTGACCGGTAGTAGCCTGGTATTCTTTACGTTTGCGTTTGGATATTGTTTCGAGCTTTGTTTTAGCTTCAAGCATTTCATCCTTAACAGTAACACGTTTAGCATATAGCTCTTCGACGATTTCCGGAATAATACCTTTCTTGGCTTTACTAAAGACTGCACCATTAGATGCTGTCGCTCCTTCTGCACCAGGCATACCTAAAATAGTTTCTGGCGACATATTGTATTGCACAATAAGGTTAGGATACAGAGAGTTAAGATCAAACGACATCACCCAGTCGTGCATACCAACATGTGGATCTTTTACGTAACCTCCAGGAAATGCTTCAGTAGTTTTTTCTTCTGATGGAATCGTCGCAATCTTTGAACGCGCTAGACGACGGAAGATAATTGAATCCCAGATCGCGCATGTACCTAGTGTATCTTGATAATTTACTCCTCCAAGATATGCCATAGTCATAACAAGAGTGATAAGACCTAGCTTGTCTTCCATGCGTTCAATAAGCTCTACGTCTTTAATGTTATAGTCAACAAACATTTGGTAATCAGCATCATAAAGATCACGTAAAGAACCAACTTCAGAATAGTCAAGTTTTTTCTCACCTAACACTACGCTTGAAATATGATTAAGCGAATACGACTCTTGGTTACCATATGTATACGCGAACTTTTTAAACAGGTCCATATAGTCAAGGTGTTGAATACCAGTAATATCAAAGGTTGTTCGTATACTTCCTTGAACACGAATATCTTTGCGTTCAATCTTACGCCATGGTGAAATGTTTCGTACGGCCTCTTCACCTAACAGAAAGACCATGCGAGAAATCATGTAAGGAATATCAAAGAAGCGTGTATTCCAACCAGTAATAATATCTGGTGTATTATCTGGTGTTGCCCAATATTCTATGAAAGCTTCTAACATTGCAGCTTCGCTAGTGAATTGGCGATACTCGATTTTTAGATGATTAAGCTGAGTTGCTTGTTCGTCATACGGTTTCAAACCCCAAACACGATAGGTATCGTCCCTGGAACTCTTCAGCGCAATAGTAAGAATCTCATTTACTGGGTTGTCAATTTCAGGGAAACCATCACCAAAGGATGTTTCAATATCTAAAGAAGCAATATCAATCAATCTTCGGTCATATGGTATTTCATTTGGAAACTGCCCTTGAATAAAGGCTGGTATATGACGTTCGTTTCCATAAAGTTTAAAGTCAGGAACATCGCGGTATGTTTTTTGGAAATCCCTTAGCTCTGACATAGAGCTAAATTGTATGGGATCAACAGGGACTCCATCAAGTGATTTCCATGTTGTGTTTTGCTTTTTTGATTTTAAGTATAGCGTTGGTTTGTATTTGATGCGATGCGTTACTTTTTTTCCATCATCATCGTATCCTCTGTAAAGAAGGTTGTTCGCAAACCTTTCAACACTTGTATAAAACCCGCCTAATATCATGTATGTATTATAACCTATTTGGACTTAGTTGTAAATACTAAAGTTCGTGTGTAAACAAACAAGCCCTCTTAGAACGGATTCTAAGAGGGCTATAGTATTTATGGTTTATGTGTGTTACTCGTTTAGAAGTTCCCTCTTCTGATTAATCTTAAACCTTTTAGGTTTTTTCTCTTCAGGCACATTTTTGTCTAAGCACACAGTTAGAATACCGTTCACTAAAGTTACTTCTGTAACTTCAATATATTCTCCCAGTGTAAACTGTTTACTAAACTTACGATTCGCGATTCCTTTATGAATAAAGGTTTCATCTTCGCCACGAATAGTTTCTGATGAAATCGTAAGAACGTTTTCATCTTGTGCTATTACTAAGTCTTTTTGACTTAGACCTGCGACAGCAACTTCGATCTTAAAGGAATCATCTCCTGTTCTAACCACGTTATGTGGAGGATAAGCCGGTTGCTGTGAATTTAATCTTTCGAGTCTGTCGAAAACAGAGTCGAACCCTACGCTCCACGCATGTGGAATATTATATGTTGTCATTTTTTTTATCTCCTTATTTAAGCGAGTTAATAATGTTGAGCTCCTTTCAGACGCTCGTTTGAGTAGTCGCTTTAACCACTCAAAAGTTATTTATACGTTTTTACGTTACCAATTGAATATTTTGATTCGAGATTCCATTCTTTTTTGTCACGGTGGGAAATTATTTTAATAGAACGTAAAGACGTTTTAGGTGAAGCTTCTTCTGGAATAACGACTTCTAATAAACCCCAATCAGAAAGTAAAGTAGCAATAGTGTTCCTTCTAGCAAAGTCGTCTTCTGTAAAGTTTGAAGGTTTACCATCAAGAAGAAAAAGTTCTTTAAAATGAACGATAAAATAGCGACCTTGCTTGTGAAGAATATGACAACTTTGGTATAAAGTATTTTGTTCTTTTTTAGAAGATACACCAATACGGGTAAGTGTTTCTCTAATTTTTAGGAAATCATCAGGTTCTTCAATTTGTACCTCTAACATACTTGTAGGTTTCCATTCTATAATATCTTCGTTCATAGAACTATTTATAGAAATTTAACCTTTATCTTATTCACGTATTTTAATAGGTATCTTCCTTTTTAGAGGAAATAACATCAGCTCCGCAATAGTTTGACCATGATCTTTGAGTTGTTTTATTTAAGCAATAATCATATAACAGATCTTCAATAATAAATGATGGGCCAGTATACCATTCTTCTTTCTTTGCTTTTTCGAAAAGACATTTAATTTGTTCTTCGGCCTGAAGCATTATTTCTCTAGTACATTCTGCTACCTTCTTAGCCTCTTCTTCAAATTCACTAGTCACTTTAATTTTAGCACTCATTACTTTTTATTTTTAAATTTGCGGATAATTAATTTAATGGAAATAGCAGCCGCGGCAAATATACCAATTGTTTTCTTAAATTTCATTTATTTTCCTCCCTTGTCATGCTTCTTATAAAGTTTATTTATTTCATTCTTATTAAATAGCGAATGAACAGCCTCTGCTTTTTCACGAGAATAACCATACTCTTTTTGTATAATCTCAATTTCACCTGATGCTTCGGCTTTTTTAGACCATTTAGAAAACCTGCGTTTTGCAGTAACCATATTTCTATAAAAGTCATACTGCATACGATTAGGTAGTGTATGATGAATATTCATTTCATTGGCAAATATTACAGTATCTTTAAAATATGATAGTGACCTATTAACTACAAAAGGAACATACGCCTTTTCTATAGAATCCGGATTTGAAATTTCTAAAGATTGATCTGCTTTACAATCTTTCAATAGATGCTTTCCCTTACGCCCATCGTTAATAGAGCTTATAAATGTAAACGGTGTTATTTTACTCATTTCCACTCAGATGAAGCCATTATTTCTGTGAGACACGCAACAGTATTTAGTTCTTTGTCTGCAACAAAACCTGCTTTGTATTGGTAATCAGCAAGGATTAGAATGATTGCTGGAATTGATTGAGGTTTAGCAAAATCATATAACGTATCATAAATTCTTCTAAAAATAACGGATGAATCTACATCTGTGTTATTTGTAACCCAACCTCTCATGCTCTTAAAATCCTTACTCTTTAAGAATCCTACTAATGCTGCGATATTTTGATCTGACAGACCAATTAAAATGTCTGAAGTAATTTCACCAGATGATGAGTAACGTTGGCATTCGTTAATAACTCTGCGCCAGTCTGGTGCGTATCGCATAATCAACTCTGCAAGAATTTTATTATTAAAGTCGACACATTCAGAAGTAAGGATATGTTGCATCCTTTTCATAAATCCTGCAGCAAGTGCGGCAAGTTGTTTTTTTGTAGTGTTAAATTCAATGACTGAACACCTTGAATGTAAAGGCTCAATAATTCTATTCTTAAAATTACACGTTAAGATAAATCTACAATTAGTACTAAACTCTTCAATAAAACCGCGTAATGCTGGTTGTGTTGATTGTGCGTTTAGATAATCAGCCTCATCAAGTATGACTACTTTTATTCCTCCACTTAAGGAAACAGATGAGGCAAATTGTTTAATCTTAGATCTTAGAACATCAATGCCGTTTTCTTCTGAGGCGTTGATAACAATATTGTCGAGATTTAATTGGTTACATAATGCCCGGGCAACTGTTGTTTTACCAAGACCAGCTGATCCTGTTAAAAGCATATTATGCATTTCGCCAGTGTCGACAATTTTTTGAAAAGTCTTTTTTAGACTTTCTGGAAGAATACAATCTTCGATGGTTTGTGGGCGATACTTTTCAACCCATAGGAATTCACTTTTACTCATAAACAAATATATTTTACACTATTTTTTACAGATTGTACATAATAAATGGCTCCGAAGGTAGGGTTCGAACCTACGACCTAGTGGTTAACAGCCACCCGCTCTACCGCTGAGCTACTTCGGAATAAATGGAGCTCCGAGTCGGACTTGAACCGACGGCCTGGTGATTACAAATCAACTGCTCTACCAACTGAGCTATCGGAGCTTGTATCTTACTTAAAAATATTGGCCAATCTAGAGAAAATGCCAGGTTTTGTAATCTCGACATATTTCACGACTTCCTTTTCAATCACCTTTGGTTCAGGCTCAGCAAATTCAACAGGATATGTATCCTCTGGATTTCTTTTTGCACGGTTCAAAGCTTTCTCCATATCATTGTGAGTAAAGAGGTACGCTTCACCATTCTCAGCGAATACATGAAAATAATTTTCCGAAGCGCTTGTGCGCGATTTTTTATTTTTAACAAGCTTAATATAAGCTCTTTGTGGTTTTTTTCCAGTCATAATATTTAAAATTGGGCAGTTTAACAACTTAGCCCAGGTTGCCGGTTAACTACTCCGAGGTTTCCTCGGTCCCCTCAGCGCTTGGAGCAGACGTCGGTTTTTCTTCTTCTTTTGGCGCGTGGAAATCAACAAATCCAGCAAAAGAGTTTCGAATTTGACCAATAGCTTCAAGCTCTGCTCCTTTAAATGCACCGCGGGTTGAACATAGATCAATGATCTCAGTTACTGCGGCGATTTGATTAAATGAAATCTGAGGTTCAGTTTGTTCCTCTTCATTTTGTACGTTTTCTACTTCTTGAGTAGCTTCTTCTGTTTTCTTTGACATAATATATTAGTTTTGTTATGAGTTAAATGATGAATTTTTTTCGAGTGCAATCCAATATTGTGTTTTACTATTTATACCTTTCCACTGCGAAATCAGTTTAGAACTTACAGAAATTTCGTAGTCGTCTGGCAAAAGTTTTAAATTTGAAATAAGAAATTGAAAATCATATGTACGAGATTCGCCATCTCCAATATTTAGACGATACATATTGGCCGATGAATTATCAGGATCTTTTACTTCTAAATAAACTTTTTCGCTATCTTCAGAAGAAGAAATAGAAACAACAGCATGTCCTAAAGCTCCACCTGCTTTTCGTATTTCGTTAATCGTATTGGATGAAATCTCAACAGTAAAATCAGGATCAGGCATATTTACTTCTTTTTGTGGAGAAGTAAGAATAAGAGGATCTGAGTATCGATAATTTACCGATGCACGACTATTTGCAATAGTTACTGAATTGTCTCCAAAATCTAGTTCTGGATCTTCAATTAGATTTAGCGCAGATAGAAATTCATTCAAATCGTAAATTCCTACTTCAGTGTCAAACACTTCGCTTACAGTAACATCAGCCATAATGTTTTTTGCATCAGCAATTGTTGATAGTCTGTTTCCTTGTTTAATAACAAGATTTGGGTTAATACCTGAGAAGTTTTTTAAGACTTCAATAGTTTCTTTGCTTATTTTCATAACGAGTATATTATATATTGTTTTAGTCAGTTTGTAAATAATAAAATTCAAGCATAAACATCATGCAACAAATTGCGTGTGCGGCATGATGAATGCCGGTCTCCTCATCCAATGTTTCGCCTCGCTGCAACGCCCATAGATGACGTTGCGCTGCAGCAAAATAACGACTATCAAGATTCTCAAGGTGTTGCCAATTGTTTCTGTCATATTTTTGAGCTCCGTAAGTTAACACTTTAACTACATCATCCAACGCGTTTGGCGGGATTAAGCTGTAGTCTGGTTTTTGCGAATCGTATTTGATTCCAGTCATTTTTAAAGGTTGCCTCGCCTCCGCTAGGAGACGAGGACTTAATCAGGTTAGGTTATGCTATGAAATGTGGCTATTAACCACTGAAGTTTTTATTGGTATGTAGATATTATATCACGTTTTGAGCAATCTGTAAATACTATTTTTCACCTTTTTTCATCTGGCTGAAGTTTTTAATCTTCTCAAACTCTATCTTCATAGGAAACTTTCCTTCTAAAAGATCTTGTTTATGAGAAATAATAAAGACGTTGGTTTCTTTTCCAAGAGTATTTAGAATTTTAAGCAGATTGTCAACACCATCAGCATCCATACTTGAATCGAATGTCTCGTCCAAAATTAGTAAATTTGTATTTGCGCTGTTCTTCATGCGAGCAATCTGTCTCCACGAAAAAAGTAAACTCAAATCTATCCTTTGTTTTTCTCCTTCTGAAAATGAAGAATATGTGAATTCATCCCTATGCCGAGATTTAATTGTCTCATTGAATGAATCATCGAGGTTGAAAAGAACAAAAAAATCAAGAACCTGCAAATACTGGTTAATGAGCTTATTCATAATAGGAAGATATTGTCTGATAACTTTTGTTTTTATACCAGTATCTCTTAGCAATTCACCAATAGCATCAAAGTAAGAAGTTAATGTAGTCTGTTCAAATCTAAGTTCAAGAAGTTTTAAACTTTTTTCCTTATCCTCTGAAAGTTTTGATTCTGCCTCAGTAGTGTCTTGAACATCGGCCTTTTGTGACAAAGCTTCAACTCTAGTTTTAAGAATATTGATTCGTGTCTCGTTTTGTCTAATACTATTATTGACTTCATTGAGATGCACAATTTGAGCATACAACTTATTTACTTCAGATTCAGACACCTTTAGTTGTTCCTTTGTATTTACATACTCTAAATTGAGAGATTTAGCTTTATTTTGGCATTCTTTGTTTTTAGACTCTTTAAGCTCTGTAGAAATATCTTGAGAACACGTAGGACAGTGATCATTTTTTTCGTAAAACTTAGACTCCTTAACAACGTCATCCATATTACGCTTAAGGTTAGAAATTTCTACTGTGTGTGATGTTTTGTTGCTTGATGCTTTTTCGTGGCCTTCAACAGTAGTTTTATAATTTAAATCATACTCCTGTTTGAGTCCTAAGTTACTATCTTCTAATACAGAAATTTCTTCGTTAATAGAACCTATCTCCTTTGTTCTTTTTTCTTCTTGTGTAGAATCAATCTTCTTTAATTCTCTAATATGCGAAGTTTGAAGTTTGATTGTTTCTTTAAGAATCTTAAGTTCATTATCAGTGTCGTTCATTTTATGGCGAAGAGCCATAGTTTTCTCTTTAAGAACACCATTCATCTTAGTGAAAATTCCAATATCAAGTAGATCTTCAATCACATTCCTACGTTGGTGCGAAGGTAATTGCATGAATGGAATAAAATTTGAAGAACCTAATACAACTACTTGGTGAAAAGATTTGTGGTTAAGTTTTAAAATATTCTGTTCAATAATTTTTTGATAGTCGCGACTGTGCGATTCCTGATTAAGCAACTTTCCATTTCGATAAACCTCAAATATATTAGGTTTAATTCCTCGGACAATTCTGTATTCAATACGACCTACACTAAATTCAACTGTTGTTAAACAATTTTTATTGTTGATTGAGTTTACTAATTGCGGCTTATTAATACTACGGTGAGGCTTACCAAAAAGTGCAAAAGACAGTGCGTCAAGCATTGTAGATTTTCCGGCACCATTTGAACCGACGACGAGAGTGGCAGAATCTTTGTTAAGATATACTGTAGTTTCGTTATTTCCGGTAGATAAAAAGTTTTTCCAAGTGAGTTTCTTAAATGTAATCATTATATATTGTCTAAGGCTTGCGCTTCAATCAAAAGTTCTTGCATCATTTTTTTAAGAACATTAGAGTCTAAATTTGTTTCTGTCGCGTCGATATAACTATTTAACAGTGTTGGTGTGTCGTCAACTTTTACGTCTTCGTCGTTAATCTTATCTCCACCATATTCGTCAAAGTTTTCTATTATCCTAACTTCATACGGGTTGAAGTCATATATTTGCTCCATGAATTTATCAAAAACAAATAAATCTTTTTTATTAGTAACGATGACTTTTACATAAGTATTCTTTACTAAACTAGGTGTTATAGAAGGAATGTTATCTTCATCGTAGTAAATTTTTTGAAATAAAACGTTAGGATTTACAACAGCTTCAAGCTCTCTAGTTTCCGTGTTAAGTATATGGAAATATTTAGGATCATTGGCGTCTGACCATGTTAATTGGTATTGCGTCCCAAGATACGTGACATTTCCTTCGCTGCTTTTAGTATGATAATGACCAGAGTAAACAGCATCGTATCTATCAAATAAAGATTTATCCATGCCGTGAGATTTGATACTCGCGTTGCCCATATATTTAAAACCTCCTAGCTCAAGGTGACCCATCAATACTGAAGCTTCAGAGTTTTTAATAAAGTCCATTGATTCCGCTCTATTATCTTCACAAATCCAAGGGAGCAAACCTACGTTTAGTCCTTCAAATTTTTTAACAGTAGGGCTCATATGGATATGAATCCTGTCGTTGTATTTTTCTAAAATTTGCTCTAAAGAATTTAATTCATTTGTGTTTTTGTAATAAACGTCATGGTTGCCTGGAATAATATCCATATACATGTCGTAATCATAAAGCTTTTTAATAAAGACTTCAAAATTATGTTTTAAAACTTTAAAGTTAACAAACCTGCGATGATCAAAATAGTCACCAAGATGTACAATGTCTCGTATGTCATTTTTTAGTAAGTATGGAAAGAAAACATCATCAAAAAATTTGGCAGAGTAATCTAAGAAAATATCAGACCCATTTTTTACCCCAGAATGGGTGTCATTAATTATAGCAAGTCGCATATTATAAAAACTCGTCTAGTAAGCCATTAATTCTCTTTTTTGATCTCTTCTTCTTTTTAAGAGTCTTACCAAAATTCTTAATAGCAGAATCTCTATCACGGATCCGTTGAGATTTAAACCTAACACGCTCAACAATACCTGATGCATCTAAGAATCCGCCTGTATCCATAAAACCTGCTGCGCCGGCGTGTTCCATATACAGCTCTTTGATATCTTGGTGCTTTTTTTCTTTAGCAATTCGTCTTAAAAATGCGTAATATGTAATTTGTGTAAAATACGCAAAGGCATTGGGTAAACCAGTGCGAGTTGCTTTCTTTACGTCATAATTCATAATAGCCTTAATACAGTTTTCAACAGCATCCATAACCATTTCCTCTCTGTATGTGTATCCCGAGAAATTTGGTTTATGTGAAAGACCTTCTGCGATTTTTAGAAAACAAGTACCGATATATTCAGTAATTATAGGTTCCTCCTCTCCCTTACTACGAGCTTCATTTGCTGAATTCACGTAGTCAACAACTGACCCAGAAAACTCTTTGTTGTTTACATAGTGTGGTTTCTCACTAGGTTTTTTCTTTTTCATAAGTATTTTATATATTATATACTAAATTACGCAGATGTAAATACTTTTTTACCACCTTGTGCATTTTTTTATTTACAATGTTTGGAGTATAGAGTATAATATTCTTAGAATAACAAAAAACCTCTAATTGTTGTAGGGCTTCCACTTGCTCCTCCATTCCAAATCTTTAGGCTTATCATAATTATACATTGCCTCATATCCTCCATCAACTTCGCCAGTATCTAGATTATCAACATCATCAGTAAATACTTTGTCTAATATGATATTAATCTCATTTTCAGTTAAATTATCTTGAAGATTAAGCTTGATAAGATATTTATGATATTGTATTTGGATGTCTTCACTTACTGCAGCAGATGTAATTATATTGCTTTTCTCTATTTGAATTATATCCTCGTCATCAGTTAAAACCCATGGGATGAGGAAAGAACTTCCTTCAGGTGTTAGCTTTATCTCTACCGCTCCTGAAATATAGAAAGATTGTGTATCTTTATCATAGTGTTTCTCATTGGCTATCACACTACTTCCATCACGCAACCGGTAATTTATCAATGCGTAATTGCTCAAATAGTCTCTCAACTCTTTTTTCATATAGGTACTTCGTGAATATTGTAGATAAACTTTTCTTTAGAGTATATTTTTACACGCTCAATAGCGTGATTTAGTGTATAGTTTTTCTTCGTCTTCCAAGAAAGATCATCAGCTAAGTCATAGATTGTAGTACCTTGCCCATCCTCTGTCTTTCTTAAACCTCGCCCAATTGATTGTAATACTCGTATCTGCGATTTTGTCGGAGATGCAAACATAATGTTGTGCAAGTTAACTATATTTATACCTGTAGAAAAGGTGCCTACACTAGCTACAATAACGGCGTTTTTTTCTTTCTCTGTAATCTCACGAATTTTTTCTCTTTCTTCTGCATTTACTGCTCCCGACACAAAAAATACTTTGCGGTCAGTACCCTTCAACCTTTCTGCAAATGCATCATACAAAGGTTTACCATGTTTTTGCACAAGATTATACAGAACAAGTGAATTGCCCTTTTGATCGCAAGTAAGATTCACAATAAATCTATTTCTTTTTTCGTGGGAAACTATATGATCAATTTCATCTTGGTACTTTAGTCCTCTACACATTTTTCTTTCTTCATCTGAATACTTAAGAACTAAACATTGAATAGTTAGCTGTGCTAGTGTGTCAGAATCGATAAGCTCTTTTGTTGTAGTAACTTTATACACTGGACCAAAATTACCTTCAAGAGTCATTTGGTTTGCTATTGTATCGTCAATAGTTCCTGTAGTTCCTATTCTAAAACCGGCATTTACTAACCTGTTCATAATTGTAGTTAGCGACTTAGCTTTGAATGTATGTGCTTCATCCCCGATGATCATGCCGTAGACAGCAAACCAGGATTGTGGTAAATTAATCGCGCTTTGCCATGTAGTAACAACTACAGACGAATCAAAACCACTTTTGTCTTTACCAGAGTATATCCGATGAACATCTTCAGTAACATCAAAGGATTTATCCTGCCAAGAATATGACTCAAAGTCTTTGTACATTTGTTCTACTAAAGATGTAGTAGGAACGACGATCAAAACTTTTTTGTCCATTTCATGGTTTAGATAATGTCGCATCATCATGTAGATAATAAGAGATTTGCCTGACCCAGTTGGAGAAATTAGTATTGCTCTTTTATTTTGAATTCCGTGAACAAAAGCGTCGAACTGGTAATCTCGAGGATTAATAAATTTGTCCTTTATACTTATTTTTGAGCCTTTAATAAATTCTTCTAATTGATCCTTTTCAAAGAATTCAGCGTTCTTCATTGACTTATCATAAACAAGTTTATATCCACGCTCTTGACAAAATTCAGCTACACGCTTCATCAAACCATAAGGAATAGTTTGTGATCGAGAATCAAAAAGCCGTATTTTACCATCCCAAAGTTTATTTCTATAAGCTGGCATAAACTTATAGCCTTCTGCAAAAAATGTAAAATATTCGCTAAGCTCCATTAGAATACCAGAATCATCTGATCTAAGGATAACTTTTGCCTCATTTTTCTTATACGCAGTTATCATTACATGCCAGAAGTAAACTTCTTAAATTCCAATATATTTTTTACATGGGTGTGGCGCCATCTAATATTGCCCATAATTTCTTCTAGAGTTTCAACAATTGTTTTCTGGTAATCAATTTGTGCTTTTATTTTTACAAGATCTTCGTCAGTTGAATAGTACATATCCATATCAGACTTCATAGGCTTAGACATGCCATCAAACGGATCATATTTCCATTTGTTCTTATCCATATCATCTTTAGTCATCTTTCCATTGTAATAAAGCCACTTATTCTTTTTCATAGATACATACTCCATTTCTTTTTTCTTAAGCATTAGTTTTGCCATAGAAAAAAGCTCTAGGTATTTTGCGTGCAATTTGGAAGATTTAAGCGTCTCGTCATCAAGGCATACGTCATCAATAACAGCATCCTTTTTCCACATCATTAAAATATCATTCAAATCCATCATATAGTATTATTTATTACTATTTTATGATTAGGAATTCGTCGTATCTAAAGGCAACATCTGCCTGTGCATATTCTACATCGTTTGACTGTACGTTAAAATCTACACCGCTTAAGGAAGTAGGAAAGGCATTCTTAAATTGAAATTGTTTATTAACAGTATTATGACTAGACATAACTGAAAGAATCATATCAGCAACTTCATACTTTTCAGTATTATCCTTCATCCAATTATATATTTCTGTATAGTTTTTCATATCTTCGTCAATGGCGAACCTTAAACTTAATCCTCCAAATTGACGAGACTCGCTTGTTTGATACGAAATGCCTCCTCTAAAATTCATTTGAACTTCACCAGAAGTAATCTCAGGTATACCAAAGTTCGTTATAAAGTACTCGGTGTTAGCATACTTCTGCCGATTGATTGTAAGTTTAAAACCAACAGGAGAAAGAAGATTCATGTTAGATGTTAAATTATTCTGAGCCATACATGTATTTATACAAAAAAGAGGGCCCTCTTTCGAGGACCCTCTTAAATTTAGGTTTTTAAACCGCCGTATTAAACAAGTGTGTTAATGTTCTTAACGCGGAATGTACGGAAGTATGGGTTACTATTAGCAGCACCAACACCATTAAGTGTAACCATTGGGTTAGCAACAAGACCGTAACGTGTCTTGAATGCAATCTTCGGCTGGAAGTTGTTCTCTCCAACAGCACGAACCATAGTAAGAGGAACGTACGGGCAGTAGAACACACCAGCGTCATATGGGGAAGTTCCCTTATAACCAACAGTGGCGTAGTCATTTGTAGCATATGGGTCAACATACACTTTCAGGCTTCCATTGAGTGTACCAGCAAAGGTATTACCAGCAGCATCAACAGCAATTTCACCTTCTCCGCCAAACTTAAGTTGACCACCAGCAGCAAGTGCAGAAGCAACGTTGCTTGAGCAGATAACGAAGTTACCCTTACCACGACGTGTTTCTAATGCAATTTGGTTGGCTTCCTTCTCGATCTGGAAGATCAAGGACTGGAATTTCTCAACAGCCCAACGGCCGTCGGCTTGTGTCTTAAGGTCAAACTCGTGTTTAACACCAATACCGGCTTCCTTAGCAGTAACAACGATGTTACGGATAACCTCACGGTTGATTTCCGCAAGGATCTCACCGGAAAGGATGTTAGCAAGCTCAGACTCAGCATCAAGGCCGTGAACAGCTTTGAGGTCTTGAGCAAGCTCCATGGTGTACTCAGCTTTGAGCTGACGAGTCTTAGCAGTAACAGTCGACTTTTCGATAGTGAAACCCATATTCGCAAGCGAAGAGGAAGCTTCACCAGTAGCTGTAACGATACCAGTTCCCGTATTGGTAATAGACGGAGCAGGAGAATCGAAGAGTCCCTTAGTCTGTGTACCAGCACCAGAGAAGTCTGTGTCAGCCTCATTGAAGAGTGCTTCAGCATCAGACGTTGCGATTGCGTTTGAAGCGTGACCGAAACGAGCCTTCATTGCAAAGATGAGACCAGTAGGACCAGACATAGGCTGGACACCAGCGACATCATAAGCGATGAGGTTAGGCATTGCCCGGCGAACCAATGAGATAAGCACTGGATCAGGGTTAACGACAGCAGACGTTTGGTTCTGTCCCTCGCTTAAAACACCGAATGAAGATGCGGCAGACTCCTCACGGAGTGCAACTTCAGTGTTCTCGAGTAGTTTGGCTGTTACAGCCTTCTTATAGCTATCAGTGATAGCGGGAGCGTCAGCGTGCTCAAGCACGGGAGCCCATTTTTGTAGTTCTTTTTCTGCGTTTAGCATAATAGTTTTTCTTTCTTTTGTTGTTTGGTTGGGTTATTTGAAGCGAGAAAGAGTTGAAATATAGCGTTGCATGTCACCAGACAACTTGCTATTAGGATCAATTTCTCCCTCGACGATTGTTTTTACGTTAGTTGAATCGGATGATTCGGTAATGACTTCTTCTTCTTTCGAATCAGAATCTGAGAAGAATCCTTCTTTAATTACAGCTACTTTAGATGCAAATGTGTCTGCATCTACAAAGTCAACTTCTTCAATAAGAGAAGAGAGTTTAGCGACTTGTGTTGAAGCTAAATCTGCAGTAGCCTCAGAAAGAATCTTTTCCCGATGAAGACTTTCAAGTTCTTCAGTAAGAGTATCATTCTTTTCCTCAACATCTGCAAGGGATTCTTTAACAGAAGCAACTTCCTCTGAAAGCTGATCAACAAGATCAACCTTAGAATCAGGTACTTCGATGTAGTGTTCTGTGAACACACCTTGAAGAGCCTTCATGAAGTTTTCTGTGATGTCAGTGCGAAGCTTGTTATCAACAAACTCCTGGTTCTCTTCGATCCAAGTTTCTACCACGTAAGAAAGATAATCATCAATCTTAGTGACGAGAGACTCACGAATGTAGCCTACTTCTTCTTGAAGATCATTATCATATTGAGCTTCAAGAGATTCTTTGATCTCGACAACACGGTTTGCAATAGCACCTTCAAACAGAGTAGCAACCTTAGCTTTAAAGCCTTCGGTCAATTCCTGTTCAGAGTCGGCAAGAATCTTAAGATCTTCAGCATAGCTTTCAGTCTCAAGTTCCTCATGCATACCACCGCAAGAATCTTGAATAGCCTTATAAGAGGCAGTCAATTGATCCTTTTTCATAGCCTTAAGTTGGCCATACATTGCGTTGATAATATCTGCCTTTGTCTTTGGCACTTCTACTTCACCTTCATCTTCACTCACATTAACACCTTTATAAGCACTAACGAGTTGTGATTTCTTCATGCCCTTAAGAGCATCAAAACTTGCAGCAAGATAACCTGCTTTAGTTTTAACATCTGGAAGGTTAACTTCTTCTACTTCTTCAGAGTCTTCAGCAGATTCTTCTACTTCGTCATCTTCTTCAGCAGATTCTTCTACTTCTTCCTCGGGGTCTTCTTCTTCTGTCTTGGTTTTAGCTTCTTCCACTTCTTCTGAATCGTCTTCTGACTCTTCTTCTGTTTTGGCTTTAGCTTCTTCCATTTCTTCTTCTTCATCTTTAGAATCGTCATCAGCTGACTCTTCTTCGGATTCGTTCTTCTTAGCTTCGCCAAGAAGTGCGTCTACGACGGCTTGAGATAAAGTTTGACTTGTGTCCTCAGCAACTTCTTCAGGAATATCCTGCACA